>ENA-UOJN01001753-UOJN01001753.1-human-gut-metagenome-genome-assembly--contig:-C125IIP-NODE-1753-length-14876-cov-12.968895_pt1 | contig 14876 bp, 6 predicted proteins | sample MGYA00242350_ERZ723897 | MGnify/ENA metagenome assembly ERZ723897 | reverse complement strand
ACTTGGAACTGGAGGGAAAGATTATCTCCGCACGTGCCATAGTGAACCGCTATCAGGGAAAGGACGAAACTTTCAAGACATTGTATAATGTATTCAAGGAGCATAATGACAACTGCCGGAAGCTAATCGGGACAGACTATGCCGACATCACCGTAAGACGTTACGACAATTGCCTTAAATACCTCATGGAACTGGTTAAACGGGATTACAAGGTAGATGATATGGGATTAAATTTGATTATAGGGAAAGGAGAAGAAGCGGTTTAATTGTGTCATACTGCTAAAGAATGACATACTAAAACTATTTTATCTCCCGTTAATTCTTTACATTTGCCACAAAATTATAGCGATTATGACAGAATGCAAGGATGAACACATATTAAATTCCATTGATTACCCGGAGGATTTGCGCAAGTTGTCCCCCGATAAATTGGGAGAGGTATGTGCAGAGTTGCGTCAATATATAATAGATGTACTATCGGAGAATCCGGGACATTTAGGGGCAAGTCTCGGTACAGTAGAGCTGACGGTTGCACTACACTATGTTTTTAATACTCCCTATGATCGTATTGTATGGGATGTGGGGCATCAGGCGTATGGTCATAAAATACTGACTGGACGTCGAGAGGCTTTTCATACGCTCCGAAAATTTAAAGGAATCAGTGGATTTCCTAATCCTCTGGAAAGCCCTTATGACGCATTTGTTGCCGGACATGCTTCAAATTCCATTTCGGCGGCTATGGGTATGTCGGTCGCTTCTGCGCTGAAAGGGGAAAAAGACAGGCATGTAATAGCTGTGATCGGTGATGGAGCTATGACGGGTGGTTTGGCATTTGAAGGTCTGAATAATGCGTCGGCTAATCCAAACAACCTGCTTATCATTCTTAATGATAATGACATGGCTATAGATCACGCAGTCGGTGGATTGAGCCAGTATCTAGTGGATATCACAACCAGCCAGGCATATAATAAAATGCGTTATGATGTGTACCGCGGATTGCGGAAGATGAAACTGATCAATAATGACCGTCGGGGAAATATCCTTCGTTTTAACAATAGTCTGAAAGCATTGCTTACTCAACAACATAATCTGTTTGAGGGATTCAGCATCCGTTACTTTGGTCCGATCGACGGGCATGATGTCGGTTATATGATCAAGGTTCTGAATGATATAAAGGATATGGAAGGTCCGAAACTATTACATATCAAAACTAAAAAAGGCAAAGGATTCAAGCCTGCTGAAAAGTCGGCAACGGAATGGCATGCACCAGGGCTGTTCAATAAAGAAACAGGAGAACGGATCATTGTCCATAAGTTGAACGAACCCCAACTTTATCAGGATGTTTTCGGACATACCCTTGTCGAGCTGGCCGAACAGGACGAACGGATCGTGGGAGTCACTCCTGCTATGCCGACAGGTTGTTCTATGACTTATATGATGAAAGCGTTTCCGAAACGGGCGTTTGATGTCGGGATTGCCGAAGGGCATTCGGTAACTTTCTCTGCCGGACTTGCCAAAGAGGGAATGATCCCATTCTGCAATGTCTACTCTTCTTTCATGCAGCGGGCATACGATATGGTGATACACGATGTTGCACTTCAGAATCTTCATATGGTAATCTGTCTGGACCGTGCCGGTCTAGTAGGCGAAGACGGGGCGACCCATCACGGGGTGTTCGACCTCGCTTATCTGCGTCCAGTCCCGAACTTGGTTATTTCATCTCCTTTGAACGAACTGGATTTGAGGAATTTGATGTACACCGGGTATAAGGAATGTAACGGCCCTTTTGTGATCCGTTATCCACGCGGTAAGGGAGAGATGGCAGATTGGAGGAATGAGATGCGTATCCTTCCGATCGGGAAAGGCAAGAAACTTCGTGATGGGGATGATATTGCGATCTTGTCACTTGGACCTATTGGCAACGAAGTGATAAAGGCCATAAAGGAGGTTGAAAGTGATGGTATATCGATTGCCCATTATGATATGATTTTTTTAAAACCGATGGATGAAGAACTGCTGCATGAAGTCGGTAAGAGGTTCAGCCGTGTCATCACTGTTGAAAACGGCGTAATCAAAGGTGGACTGGGCAGTGCTGTTTTGGAATTTATGGCTGATAACGGATATGCTCCTCAGGTAAAACGGATTGGTGTGCCGGATGAGTTTGTCGAACATGGATCGATTCCCGAACTGTATAAGCTGTGTGGTATGGATGCCAAAAGTATTGCAGGAGAAATAAAAAAGATGGTTATCAGAGGATAATATATCCTTATAATTAATCTATTATATAAAATGAAAATTATTATAGCCGGAGCCGGTGAAGTAGGAACCCACCTGGCAAAAATGTTATCACAGGAGAAGCAGGATATTATCCTGATGGATCCGAATGAGGAACGTTTGAATTTCACGAATTCAAGCATGGAGATCCTTCCTATGGTGGGTAATCCGACATCCATTCGGGACCTGGAAGAAGCCGGTATCAGAAAGGCCGACCTGTTTGTCAGTGTCACGCCGGAAGAAACGACCAATGTGGCAGCCAGCATTCTGGCTTCTAAATTAGGAGCACATAAGACGTTGGCGCGTATCAACAATTACGAATATTTGCTCCCTAAAAACAAGGAACTGTTTGAAAAAATGGGGATCGATTCCATGATTTACCCGGAAATGCTGGCAGCCAAAGAAATTGTCACGGCTGTCAGACGCCCGTGGACTCGGCAATACTGGGAGTTGTTCGGAGGCGCTCTGATTCTGATCGGTGTAAAGGTGCGCGATAATTCCCGACTTGTGAACAAACATCTGTCCGAATTACTGAACGAACAGAAACTCTATCATATCGTTGCCATCAAACGGCAGAACGAGACCATTATTCCCCGTGGTACGGATCGTATAGAATCGGGAGATATCGTTTTTTTTACAACGACTAAAAGCCATATCGAAGACGTCCGGTTGCATGCGGGCAAGCGAGACCCCGAAGTAAAGAAAGTCATTATTATGGGAGGAAGCCGTATTGCGATCCGTACCTGCCAGTACCTTCCGAACAATATCCGTGTAAAAGTAATCGAGACTAACAAAGAAAAGAGTCACCGTATAGCTGAGGTTGTCCCTGGAAATGTCTTGATCATCAATGGAGACGGACGCGATACCGATCTGTTGATGCAGGAAGGGATCAAAGATGCACAGGCATTTATCGCACTGACGGATAATTCGAGTACGAACATCTTGGCTTGTCTGGCTGCTAAACGCGCCGGAGTATTCAAGACTATCGCCAAGATCGAAAATATCGACTACATACCTTTAGCGGAGAGCATGGACATCGGCTCGGTTATCAATAAGAAACTGATTGCTGCCAGCCATATCTACCAATTCCTGTTGGATGCAGACGTGTCGAACGTGAAGTGTTTAACTTTTGCCAATGCAGATGTGGCGGAACTTGTTGCCCGTCCCGATTCGAAAATTACCCGTAAGCAGGTAAAAGATCTGAATCTTCCGAAAGATTTGACGTTGGGCGGATTGATTCGTGACGGTGAGCCTATGATGATCAAGGGTGATACACATATCCAAGCTTATGACCACGTTGTGGTGTTCTGTTTGGATACGGCTATGCGTAAATTGGAGGACTACTTTAATTAATTGTCAATGGACAACTCAGGGTTGTCTCTTTTCTCTGTTCAATGTGTCAATTGTTAATAGCATATTATGCTGAATATTCGTTTTATAATTAAGATGTTAGGGATGATGTTCATCCTTGAGACGTTGTTTATGCTGGCTGCAACGGCAGTCGCTTTCTTATATGAAGGAAATGACTTCTATCCGCTTCTTCAGTCGAGTGGTATCATGTTCGGAACGGGAGTCCTTTTTATGCTGATCGGACTACGAGCCAATGAACATACGGCCGGGCGCAGGGAAGGGATGCTGACTGTTACATTGACTTGGGCTCTTTTCTCCCTTTTGGGGATGTTACCATTCTATTTAGGTGGCTATATAGATAATGTGACGGATGCTTATTTCGAAACGATGTCCGGTTTTACGACGACAGGCTCTACCATATTGACCGATATCGAAGCACTTCCGCACGGGATATTGTTTTGGCGGAGCCTTACGCAATGGCAGGGCGGTATTGGAATGATCGTGTTTACCGTAGCGCTGATGCCTATTATCGGAGGTGGGGCTACCCAGATGTTCAATGCCGAGACTCCGGGTATCACGCACGAACGTTTCCGTCCGCGTGTTACCCAGGTGGCCAAGCGCCTGTGGGGAGTTTATTTGTTCCTGACCATTATCCTTATTGGTCTTTTATGGGCGGGTCCAATGGACTTGTATGACGCTGTCAATCATGCGCTCACTTGTATTTCTACAGGTGGCTATTCTACGAAAAATGCCAGTATCGCTTACTGGGACTCTGCCTATATCGAATATATAATTACGATTTTTATGTTTATCGGTGCGACCAATATTACTTTGATATATTTCTTTTTTAACGGTAGGCCCAAGAAGTTATTTGCGGATGAAGAAACACGCTGGTTTTTCTGGTTCGTACTGATTATTACGGCAATATCGACAGTCTGGATCATGTATAAAGGAATTGTGGACGATTTTGGTACAGCTTTTAGGCAAACGGTATTCCAGGTCGTGACATTGGTGTCTACATGTGGGTTTGCAACGGTCGATTATATTCCGTGGGGACCGTTTTTCTGGCTGTTAGCGCTAGTTCTGATGGTGGTATGTGGTTGTGCTGGCTCTACTTGTGGAGGTTTGAAAATGGGCCGTTTTGTGATTTTGACCAAGAACCTCTTTAATGAATTTAAGAAGCAGACGCATCCACATGCCATTATTCCGGTGCGAATGAACGGGCATGCTGTTTCTGGTGATATCGTCCACCGGGTATTGGCGTTCGCTTTTGCCTATATTGCTTTAATATTTGTCAGCTGTATGGTGCTGATGATCGATGGGGTAGGATTTGAGGAGACTATCGGGGCTACTATCTCTTCGATCAGTAACGTTGGACCGGGACTTGGTAGTCTGGGACCGGTCGGAAACTATGCTGATGTCCCGGCGGTATCGAAGTGGTTCTTGTCTTTTCTGATGATGGTCGGACGTTTGGAGATCTTTACGGTGTTGACAATCTTGTTGCCGGGGTTTTGGAAACAATAATACCAAAAAAGATAGTTCGGATATACGCTTTTGCCTAATTTTGCGTTATAATAGGTGCGAATCATAAAGACGTAAGATACATGATAGAATATATCAAGGGAGAGATAGTAGAACTGACACCGGCCAGGATGATCTTGGAATGTGCCGGAATCGGTTATGAACTGAATATCTCCTTGAATACATATACTTTTTATAATGGGAAACCGACCGGGAAGATTTACGTGTACGAAGTAATACGTGAAGATGCCCATTTGCTTTTTGGCTTTGCAGGAAAAGATGAGCGCGAACTGTTTCTGATGTTGACTTCCGTGTCGGGAGTCGGTCCCAATACTGCTCGGATGATCCTTTCTTCCCTGTCACCATCTGAATTGATCCGGGTGATTGCCGATAAGAACGAAACAGCTCTGACGTCAGTCAAAGGAATCGGATTGAAAACAGCTCAACGTATTCTAGTTGATCTCAAAAACAAGGTAAAGCCGATAGAGGGAATGACAGTGACAGGTGGCTCCTCTTCTGTCGCTGCCAGTGGTGCTGTCACAGAAGAAGCAGTGGCGGCATTGGTTATGCTTGGATTCCAGAAGGCCGCTTCGCAAAAGGCGGTTAACTCGATATTGAAAGGTTCGCCTGCACTGGCTGTCGAGCAGGTCATTAAAACAGCCCTAAGAATGCTTTAAGCAATGGATAATTGGCAATTGGCAATTTAGGAGAATTTGGAATTGTCGGTTGTCATTGTCTGTTGTCAATTGTCAATTAACATGAGAAAGACACTGAAATTTATACTCTGGATAACAATTCTACTGTTTGGTGCAGGTCTGTATTCTATGAATACGGATTTTCTGGCCTATGAGATGTCGTTGCCGGATACTGAACAGCCGGTCGTTCCGGATGATACGGTGCCGAAGGTGCGCACCCGCTTTCCGGTAGCCAAGACGGTCCCTGAAGAATATCAGGATCTTACCAAGCAGTCACCTGCTGACTTGAAGACGCCGGATAACGTGAAATCAGTGGTCGAATATGATATCAGAACCGGGACATATGTGGTCCGTACCAAGTTTGGTGATGCCGATCTGACTACTCCTATTTCGTTGACCCCTGAGGAATACCAGGATTATAGTTTCCAAAAATCCGTTCAATCCTACTATCGCCAGAAAAACGAGGAAGAATTTCAAAAGGCGGCTAATAAGCAGTTCAATTTAGCTGATATGCAGTTCAATATCGGTGCGGCGGAACGTATCTTTGGGCCGGGCGGTGTCCGGGTGAAAACGCAAGGTTCGGCTGAAGTGGAGCTAGGCTTGAAGCAGAATAAAACCAAAAATCCCTCTTTGCCGGAACGTGCTCGTAACCGTACCTTCTTTAATTTCGATGAGAATGTTCAATTGAATGTACAGGCATCGGTTGGCAGCAAAGTGAATTTCGATATGAACTATAATACCGAAACCTCTTTTGATTTCGACTCCAAAAAACTGAAATTAGCTTATACCGGGGAGGAAGATGAAATTATCAAGTCGCTGGAAGCCGGAAATGTAAGTATGACAACCAGTAACTCCCTAATCAACGGAGGAGCAGCCCTGTTCGGTATGAAAGCGGATCTCCAGTTCGGGAAGTTGCGAGTCAATGCGTTGTTTGCACAGCAGGAGTCGGAATCGAAAACGGTCAGTTCTAAAGGGGGCGTGCAGACAAAACCTTTCGAATTGACGATTGACCAGTATGACGAGAATCGTCACTTTTTCCTGTCACACTATTTTCGCGACCGCTATGATGAGGCGGTGAAGAACCTGAATACGATTTCCTCTCCCGTCACGATCAGCAAGGTGGAAGTTTGGGTGACAAACAAACGGGCTACTTATGACCAGGCGCGTAACGTGGTCGCTTTTGCCGATCTGGCCGAGCATGATAATATTTCGAATACGGCGGTCGTTTCTCCTTCGGGGGCGCTGTCTATCCCCTATAATAATACGAATACATTATATAATACCCTTAACCAACAATTTACCGGTGCTCGTGATATCAGCACGGTAAATCAGGCGTTGGGAGGAACTTTTGTTAACGGTACGGAATATGAAGAAGTGGAAAGCGCTCGTTTGCTGGATGCGTCCGAATATACGGTCAATACGAAGTTGGGGTATATCTCGCTGAAAACACAGTTGCAGGCAGATGAGGTATTGGCTGTCGCTTACAATTATACTTATTCGGATGGAAAGACTTATCAGGTTGGCGAGTTCTCGACTGACAACCCTTCATCGGCTGCCTCTTGCCTGTATGTGAAGTTGTTGAAAGGAATTACCATGTCGCCTGATATGCCTTTTTGGGACCTGATGATGAAAAATATCTATTCATTAGGAGCTTACTCTGTCCAAAAAGAGAAGTTCAAGTTGAATATCATGTATCAAAGCGATACAACCGGTACGTATGTCAACTATTTGCCGGAAGGGGCGATTGCCAACCAAATCTTGTTACGAGTGCTGAACCTAGATAGCTATGATTCCAACAATCAGCCGCATCCGGATGGTATATACGACTTTATTGAAGGTGTGACCGTCCTTGCCGATAATGGGAAAATTATTTTTCCAAGTGTGGAACCATTCGGCTCCTATCTGCGTAAAAAGATTAACAATGATGCGATTGCTGACAAATATGTATTCCAGGAACTCTACGACTCGACATTGACTGTCGCCAGACAGATTGCTGAAAAGAATAAGTTCAAACTGGAGGGGGAATACAAAGCCTCTTCGGGTGCCGAGATACAGTTGGGAGCTTCCAACGTAGCGCGAGGTTCAGTGAAAGTAACGGCTGGCGGAGCGATATTAACCGAGAATGTAGATTATACTGTTGACTATACTTCCGGCGTGGTGACGATCCTGAACGAAAGTATTATTTCTGCAGGCACGCCGGTCAGCGTCTCGCTGGAAAACCAGACAGCCTATAACATGCAGCGTAAGACCATGATGGGATTGGACTTGAACTATCAGTTCAACCCGAATCTGATGGTAGGCGCTACCATCATGCACATGTCCGAAATGCCGTTGACCACCAAGACGACGATGGGCGACGAAGCGATAAAGAATACGCTCTGGGGTGTCAATATGGCTTATAAGGGCGAGAGTCAGTGGCTTACCAATATGTTCGACAAGCTGCCGTTGCTGAACCTAAGCAAACCCAGCCAGATATCTTTCAATGCGGAGTTCGCTCATTTGATTGCCGGGCATTACGAAAACAAGAACACGGGTGGATATTCGTATCTGGATGACTTCGAGTCGACACAGAGCAATTTCGACCTCTCCGACCCTTATCCCTGGCAGTTGTCCAGTGTGCCTTATGACGATGGTACGCCCCAATTGTTCCCGGAAGCCGGGCTGACCAATAATATCGATTACGGGAAAAGTCGTGCTTTGCTTGCTTGGTACACGATCGACGGATTGTTCACGCGTAAAAATTCTTCTTTGCGTCCGAAATATATTACGACAAAAGATTTGTCCAACCATTATGTCCGTGCTATCGAGACGAGAGAGTTGTTCCCGCAACGGCAGCAAAGCATGAGTGAAAGTAATACGTTGACAGTTCTGAACATGGCTTACTATCCGCAGGAACGCGGACCGTATAACTTGGATGCCGATAATATTAATCCTGACGGAACATTGCAAAACCCGGAAAAGCGTTTCGGTGGAATGATGCGAAAGATAGACCAGAGTGACTTTGAGACGGCGAATGTCGAATATATCGAATTTTGGATGCTCGATCCGTTCATTTATGATCGTCAGACAACAGGGGGGGATCTGTATTTTAATTTGGGTGAGATATCGGAAGACATATTGAAGGATGAAAAGAAGTTCTTCGAAAACGGATTGCCAATCGATGGCGATACCTCTAAGGTCGATTATACTGTTTGGGGTAAGGTTCCAAAACAGCAGAGTACAGTTTATGCCTTCGACAATACGGCAGGTGCACGTCTGTTGCAGGATGTCGGCCTGAACGGTTTATCCTCGGATGAAGAAAAGGAATATCCGGCTTACCAGGATTATCTGAATAAATTACGCCAGAAATTGAATGCGGTAACCCTAACCGAGATGGAGAACGACCCGTTACAGCTGTCCCCTTTCTTTGATCCGGCCGGTGACAAGTTCCACTATTTTCGTGGTTCGGACTATGATTCTCAGGAGGTGGATATCTTAACACGTTACAAACGCTATAATGGAACGGAAGGAAACTCGAAAGATATCAACGATTCGGGCGAGCGCTACAGCACTTCTTCCAAGACCGTGCCTGATGTAGAAGACATCAATCAGGACAATACTCTGAATAAAAATGAAAAATATTTCGAATACAAAGTCAGGATAACTCCGCAGGATACGGTTGTCGGTGAAAACTTCATTGCGGATAAACGTACTTCATCAGTAAGATTGGCGGATGGTACGACAGAATCCGTTACCTGGTATCAATTTAAGATTCCGGTAAAACAATATCAGCGTCGTGTGGGGGCAATCAATGATTTCAAGACGATTCGTTTCATGCGTATGTATATGACAGGATTTAAGGAATCGGTCGTGTTGCGCTTCGGTACTCTGCAATTGGTACGCGGAGAATGGCGATCCTACGAGCAGGATTTGTCCGATCCGAAGATGCCGCCCGCAGTGAAGGGTAAATTGGAAGTCTCGACTGTCAATATCGAGGAAAACAGTGACAGGGATCCGGTCAGCTATACATTGCCCCCGGGCGTCAGCCGTGTACTGGATCCAAGCCAGCCTCAGATTCGTCAGGAGAACGAACAGGCGCTTTCTTTAAAGATAACGGACCTTGCCGCTCAAGATGCACGTGCCGTGTATAAGAATACGAATTATGATTTGCGGCAGTATAAGCGCTTGCAACTGTTTACACATGCCGAGGCTCCGAAATTGGATGTAAACGATCTTGCAGATGGCGATCTCGCTGTTTTTATCCGCCTGGGATCGGACTATAAGAATAACTATTACGAATATGAAGTACCGTTGAAGTTGACTCCGCACGGGGAGTATAACTATAACAATTCGGAACACCAGAAAATCGTTTGGCCGGCAGAAAACATGTTGAATTTCCGTTTGGAGATTCTGACGGATCTGAAACTGGAGCGTAACCGGGAAAAACGATCCGGTACGAATGGAGTGTCTTTCCAGACTGTCTATTCTGGTAGGGATCCGGACAACGATGGCAATACGATCCGTGTCAAAGGTAATCCGAGTCTTTCCGAAGTGAAGACAGTCATGATCGGTGTGCGTAACGTGCGTAATAAGTTGAAGAGCGGGGAAGTTTGGGTGAACGAATTGCGCCTGACCGACTTCAATGAAGAAGGTGGATGGGCTGCTAATGCGAATTTGAATGTTGCGCTTTCCGACTTGGGAACGGTGAATGTGGGCGGACGTATCGAAACGGCCGGCTTTGGTGCTCTTGACCAGTCTTTGAATGAACGCCGGATGGAGGACTTCAAACAGTATAACGTGGCGACCTCTATCGAATTGGGTAAACTGTTTCCGGAAAAGGCGCAAGTCAGCATCCCGTTCTATTATGCTTATTCGAAGGAAACATATGATCCGAAATACAATCCGCTGGATCAGGATGTCAAGTTGAAGGATGCTATCGACAAGGCGGAAACGAAAGCCGAGAAGGACTCGATTCGTAATTATTCTCAAGATAGGACGGTTATCAAGAGTGTTTCGTTTAATAATGTGCGTGTGAATATCAAGAGTAAGAACCCGATGCCTTACGATCCGGCAAACTTCACGCTCGGGTATTCGTACAGCATTAATGATAAGAAAAACCCGGAGACTGAATATGAAACGACAAAGGATTACCGTGCCAATTTCGCCTATAGCTATGTGCCTTATGTCAAGCCGATCAAGCCATTCGATAAGTTATTGAAGAAAAACAACGGCTATACGCGCTATGCCAAACAACTGGCGTTTAATGTGGCCCCGTCTATCAACTTCCAGACGGCCATGATGCGTAATTATTACGAAATAAAATTACGCGACCTGACAGGAGCGGCAACAGGTGTCCCCAACGATATACCAGTGACATTCAGCCAGAACTTCTATTGGGACCGTGCTTTCAGTTTGAACTGGGCTTTTACGAATAACCTGAACATAACGTTCAGTTCCGGTACGAATGCCCGTATCGAAGAACCGTATGTGCAGGTGAATAAGGAACTGAACCCGGACGGTTACCAGTTATGGAAAGATTCCGTGAAGAAGAGCATCGCTGACCTGGGAACCCCGATGAAGTATGACCAGCAGTTTATGGCGACCTGGCAGTTGCCGTTGCAGCTGATCCCGGTTCTGGATTGGACCAATGCTTCTTTGAGCTACAATGCTACTTACAACTGGGATCGTGGAGCGACGGTAAGCGAAGATATCGAGATGGGTAATACGATCAAGAACCAGCGTCAGTTCGATTTGCAGGCGAACTTGAACCTGTTATCTCTCTACAACAAAAACAAATATTTGAAGAAGATCAACCAGAAGTTTAACAATACCCGGACTACGGCTAAAAAAACGGAGAAGAAGAAAATGCCGAAATTGGAAAAAGAAATTGTCTTGAGTCCGGACAGCGCTACGGTTGTCGAGCATGGAATGTTTACGAAAAAGGTGCAAATCACGGCCAGAAGAACGGACGGGCGTGTCTACAAAGTCAAGTTCAAGCCGATCAACTTCGCACAAGTTAAGATTTTGAACCAAGACACGGTGCGCTTGAAGTTGACGATCATACCGGGACCGGCCCCTACTGAGGATTTTCTTTACAAGGCGGTTGAACACAGTGCCCGCTTTTTGATGATGGTGCGCCGTTTCAATATTCAGTTTACGAACTCTGCCGGTATGATGCTGCCCGGTTTCCGTCCGGAGATCGGTGATATCTTTGGCCAGGGACGTTCTTCATTCGGACTTTCCCCGGGGATCGGTTTTGCGTTCGGTGACGTGCGTCGTAGCTATATAGACGAGGCATATGAAAAAGGCTGGCTGATTACGGATACCGAGAGAGACGTGAATGCCGCAGTCATGACCAGTACGAAAAATCTGAATATACGGGCGAACCTCGAACCGATCACTGGATTGAAGATCGACTTGACGGCTCTTCGCAACGATACGCGTAATACGGAAATACAATTTATGTATGAAGGTATGCCGGAGATTATGGGGGGAAACTTTACCATGACGACAATCGCGCTGGGAAGCGCATTCGGAGGCAGTGGCAATGCTATGAATAACTATTCTTCGAAAGCCTTTGACAAGTTGTTGGCAAACCGCGAGATCATTGCCCAACGTATCGAAAGCAAGTATTCCGGCTTGAAATATCCGGATGTGGGCTTTATCCATGATAAAGGCTTGGGAGGAATGCCTTATAATCCGGGAACAGATAATGTGAACGGCGTCAACCGGAATTCGGCGGATGTCCTGATTCCTGCATTTCTGGCCGCTTATACCGGTAAGGACCCGAAGAAGGTAGGCTTGACGGCTTTCCCTTCGTTGAAGAGCATGTTGCCTAACTGGCGCGTTACTTACGACGGCTTGATCAAGATTCCGGCTGTCAAGAAATATTTCAAGAGCTTGACGTTGAGTCACCAGTACCGTTGTTCTTATTCGGTAGGTGCTTTCACATCCTTCTTGAATTGGGTGGATGCCGGGCAGGACGGACTGGGATATATCCAGTCGATTCTGAACGATAACCCGACACCATCGTCTCCTTATTCGATTTCGTCTGTCAGCCTTACCGAAGCGTTTAGTCCTTTGTTGGGTGCAGATGCGACGCTGTTGAATAACGTGACGGTTCGGGCGGACTATTCGACTACCCGCAATTTAAGCCTGAACACGACATCCTACCAATTGGTCGAAGCACTTTCCAAGAAAGTGACGATCGGTTTGGGTTACAAATATGCCGAGTTCAACAAGGTTTTGAAGATGAAGAAAACGCGTGATTTCAGCAATGACCTCACCGTTCGCCTCGATTTCTCGTTCAACAAGATGCAGTCGTTGATTCGTAAAATCGACACGCAACTGACGCAGGCTACTAGCGGTAACATCGCAAAGACAATCTCCTTCTCGGCTGATTACGGTTTGAGCCGTGCGTTGACGGTCCGTGCATTCTATGATATTCAGATCAATGAACCGTTGATATCGAGTGCATCTTATCCGACTTCAAACTCAAACTACGGTATCAGTTTGCGGTTCTCTCTTGCACAATAATCCAGTTTCTCTATCACTCTATCACACTTTGTTTTGTAAGCATTGACAAACATGGTGTGCAAGGAGTGATACATACCGGATTCCTGTATCACACTTGTATCACTACCTGCCGTTGAAACGGGTAGCCGGTATTGTTTATAAAAACGCAGGGAACCGTGCCGATATACATCTGTGTGGAGATAGTTTCATCAACATAAAGGTACTTTTTTACTAAAACAAGTAGGAAAAGAACGAAAAGCAAGCAGAAAAGTTTGGAAACATGCCCATCTTCCGCCTTTCTACACCCGGATGTTACCGCTCTCCACACCCGGATGTCCGGAATGGCTACACCCGGATGTCCGGAACTCGTACTTCTTACCAATCAATCTTTTGAATACCTTTGCTTTGGAGGAAAGTATTCGCCTTGCTGAAGTGTTTGCAGCCGAAGAAACCATGGTCAGCAGAGCGTGGAGACGGATGCACGGTTGTCAGCACCAAGTGTTTATGGGTGTCGATAAGGGCGATCTTCTCTTTTGCATAACTTCCCCACAGCATGAATACCAGATTCTCACGTCCATCGCTCAATTTCTTTATCACTGCATCTGTAAAAGTTTCCCATCCCATATTCCGATGTGAGCCGGTTTCGTGAGCCCGTACAGTCAGGACCGAGTTCATAGGAAACACGCCTTGCTCTACCCAACGGTCCAGATTGCCGGATGTGGGGATCGGTTTGCCTAAGTCTTGGTGTATTTCTTTGAATATGTTGGCCAGTGATCCAGGAATGGGAACTCCTTGCGGGACGGAGAAGCAGACTCCGTAGTATTGCCCCGGATTGGGATAAGGGTCTTGTCCAAGTATAACAACCTTCACTTTCTCGAATGGACAGGCATTAAAAATATGGAAGATCTGGTGTCCGGGAGGAAGCACATGGGCGCTTCTGTATTCGTTCTTGACAAATGTGACCAACTGCTCAAAGTATGGTTTATCAAATTCTTCCTGAAGGCGTTTTCGCCAGCTTTCTTCTATTTTGACATTCATGGCATAGCATGTTAATTGGGACAATGCAAAAGTATATAATTTACAAGAGATTATCAAGAAGACAACAAAGATACGACGGATATCTTATCCGGATATTGACTTAATTCTACAATAAATGTGTATAGTCATAAACTCCCTGAAAATATTTCAGAATAAACGCAAACTTATCTTTCAAAGAGATTCAAATTGTATCTTCTTTTTGAAATAAACAAATAAAAAACTGACAGCCACCGATAAGTTAACTATATTTGTCAGCAGATAAGAAGTTACATGCAAAAAAATGACAAAATAAAACTTAATTCCTACCTGGCTCCCCTTTCCTTTTTATATGGAATTGGGATATGGTTGCGAAATCGACTTTTTGATTGGGGTATTTTACATTCCGAACAATATTCTATTCCTGTGATCTGCATAGGAAACTTATCTGTAGGAGGAACGGGTAAAACTCCCCATACAGAATATATCATACGTTTACTGAAAGATAAATATCGCATTGCAGTATTA
>ENA-UOJN01001744-UOJN01001744.1-human-gut-metagenome-genome-assembly--contig:-C125IIP-NODE-1744-length-14921-cov-26.943361_pt1 | contig 14921 bp, 24 predicted proteins | sample MGYA00242350_ERZ723897 | MGnify/ENA metagenome assembly ERZ723897 | reverse complement strand
TTCCTATCTCCCTCAGGCGGCTTTGGGGTCTGGGGTATGCCCCTTTTATGCGGGCGTTTTTACATCCGCGCTATGCTTGCACCGCCGCCGCCTGTGGGCGGCGGCTCCGGCCCCGCCGGGGCCGTCTTTCAGTGGTAGGTTGATTAGATGTTCTTTGGTGAATACGGTCTCTGGCAAGACAAAAGAACGGGGTATCTGCCCCGCCCTTTTTGGCATTCCCGCGGTTTTACTGGGTGCAACGCTTTGCACCCATAGAAAAATGGCAGGGTGCAAATACATTGCACCCTGCCATGCGGTCACCGCTCCCTTGCATAGGTGCATCTCCTCGCGCTCCTTGCCTTTTGGCGTACCGGCCTTGCGGCGGCGGCCTCCATAGAGAGCTCGCCCAGTTCCACCTCCAGGGGCCTGGAGGCAGTCTCCAGGAGCTTTTTCAGGCTGTGCTGGGCGCCGATATCGGCCACATCGATTTCATTGACGCACCGGCCCAGCCAGGGGAGCTCCGCCGCCATCCGCTCCATCAGGATAACGATGTCCAGAGTCGTCAGCCTGCCAGCGGAGACATAGGCGGAGGACTGCCGGTGCTCAAAGCCGTGCTCCTTCATGAAACGCCGGATATCATAGTAGGCTTGGTTATAATACTGAGGATTTAGGGGCGGCTCCTGGTGGGGGTAGCACCGCTTCAATGCGTCCGTACACAAGTCGAAGGTGATCTGTTTCCGGCTTCCATTGTTGGCCATATCAGTCCATCCGCCTCCCCGGCACCTTCCATGCCTGGGACAGCACATCTTCCTGAGCTCCATTGTCATCGTGCCAGACACAGGCGGCGGCAAAGGCCGGGAACCAGTCCGTCCGCAGAAGCGCCGTAGTAACTGCCCACAGGTCGGAAAAATCCTGTCCTCCGCCTTTGCCCACCGCAGAGAGGACATTCCCCTCTCTGATACAGCGCAGGCCCCTGGCCTCGAAGTTCTTTTTGACTGTTTCCTGGACTGCTTCCATCGTCCAGCCCTGCCGCTCTACCTTCTGCTGGTCAAAAGTCATCTCGATCCGCATTCGTCTCACCTCCATTTTGCGTGATCGTCCACAGGATACCGTATCTCCGCTGGTTTATCAACGGCTTTTCCCAGACAATACCCACGATTCACGCACATTGCTCCAGCTCCCGGCTGATCCGCTCCCTGGCCAGCTTGGCATATTCCTCCGTGACCTCGATGCCAGTGGCGGAATAGCCCTCCAGCACGGCGGCCAGCACGGTGGTACCGCTGCCGGCGAAGGGGTCCAGGATATGGCCTCCCGGCTCGGTGATCTTCACCACGTCCCGCATGAGCTGGAGGGGCTTTTCAGTCAGGTGGATGCGGTTCTGGGGATTGCCATACTTAAACACACCAGGGAGGCAGGGCACCGGGCGGCTGATGGGCATATCGCCGTTAGAGCCCCAGACGATGTACTCCGCCTGCTGGCGGAAGCGGCCCTTCTGGGGCCGGCTGTTTCCCTTGTCCCACACAGCGGTGCCCCGCCAGATCCACCCCGCCCACTGGAGCGCGTCGGTGGCGGCGGGGAGCTGACGCCAGTCGATGAACATACACACGGGGGCGCCGGGCTTGCAGAGCTTTCTGGCGTCACTGAGCCACTCCGCCGCCCAGCGGGTCCAGGACCGCTGATCCTTGGCGTCCCCGTCAAAGGGCGGGGGTGCGTGGTCGCCCATGCTGGAATACTTCTTTGCCGTGGACTTGTTCTTCTCCGCCTGGGTGCGCCCCCCGGAAGCGTAGGGCGGATCGGTGATGACAGCGTCAAAGGTCCCGGGCGAGAACTCCCGGAGCAATTTCAGCGCATCGCCGCAAAGGATCTCCCATTTGGGATCAACGCTCATGTACAGACTTTCCTTTCTTCTGATGAGATTTTTGGGGAGACGTTTTACCGGACAGCTCGGTATTCACATATTCGCTGATGATGCGGAGCGCCTCCTCATAGCTGCCGGAGCTGGTGACACGACGGAACATCTCGTCCGCCTGCTCCTGCTGGCCGGCGCCTTTCAGCAGGCGGGAGGCCCGGCCAAGGATGCCGAAGATGTTCCCGTCATGGCCCACCAGCTCCATTTTAGGGCGCGCTGGCTCCTGCTCCCGGATAAAACCACCCAGCCGGTTGGGGACGTAGTCGGACAACCAGGTCCCACCAAACTGGCTATGCGTCTGGAGCCGCCATACGGCCAGCCTGCCCATATCCAGCTTGACGCCGTCAAAGGGAAACAGGAGATCCGTCAGCCCGTCATGCTGGAATACGGACACGGCTTCAAATCTACTGCCATCCAGCAGGATGCCCGCTTGGGTCAAAATGCCGTTGATTCCATCCATCCACTCCTGCGGGTCGCCGCCGCAGCCCTGGAGGATCAGGCCCTCCTGTCCATCCATACGCCGCAGTTCTTCCGTCGTGATCTCTTGGAGCTCTGCCATGACTCCCTCCTATCTGTTCCGTCCCCGCTTGGGACGGGACTGCGTTTTTTCCGGTGCTTTTTGATCCGTCATTACAGGGATACCCAATTTCTCCGCGTGCTGGATCTCCGCCCACATACCCTCTGTCCAATTGGGGCCGTACACATTGACCTGTTGACAAACCTCCACCAGTCGGAGCCCCATGTCCCGCGCCGCCTGATCCTGCGCGGGGTCGCCGGGATCTGCAAAGGGAGGGAACATGAGATGAGGGCATACCGGGACGTCCCCGGCTCGGAAGACCTCCTGGGCCTTCTGACGGGCAAATTCGATGTTTCTTGCCACCTCGCCCCGGAGCGGGGCGCAAATGTAGACCAGCTTGGGGCCGTTGTGTATACGCTCCGGCGCCCGTTCCCGGAAGGCGTGGAGATAATCGTCCGCCGCCCGCCGGAGCACCTGCAGATCAGCCTGTGTCGGATGATAAGCGTACCAATCGATCCTGTCCCCATCCACCCAGATGTGGGGAGCGACTCCGCTTTTCAGGTAGGGGTTGTTGGGGATCGCTTTCTTGCCCCACACATCCTTTAGCCGAAGTGTCAGTTTATCCACCACCCCCAGGTCATTGTCCAGCAGGGTGAGGCGGAGGGCCTCATAGTGATCCGTATGGCCCATGGTCACAAATTCGGCCCTTACCTGCCGGCCCGTGTCAAGACCGCCCAAACAGGCGCGGCCCACAAAAACCGGATCTTGGATGACCTTCCCGTCCTCGAACAGCTTTCGCAGTTCCTGCTCAAAGAAGTTGCTCACCGCTCCACCTGCCTCTCCTTGATTTTTGCTTTTGTAGGCTCCGGCTGCCCTGCCAGCGGCGCCAACTCATCCCTGGAGCCATCCCGGATGACGGAGCGGCCCTGGCCACTGATGGCCAAAGTATCCAGCGTGTCATTTTGGATCTCCTCGCCGCTGATCACCAGTGCGGTATCCGTCAACCGCACATCGCCGGACACTCTGCCATAGACGGCACTCTGGCCGGAGATCATGGGGACGCCTCCGGTATCCTGGTTATACACGATCACCGCAAAGCCGGAGGCTCTGGCGTGGTCTGTGAGGATCGCGCCCCGGATGTAGGCGTCATCCTCCGCACGGGCATGGCCGGCCAGAAGGGCTCCCCGCGACACATAGGCATGATTGCAGGCAATGGCGTCTCCCCGCAGGTAGGAGCCCTTGTCCACATAGGCATCATTGCAGGCGATGGCGTCATCGAAGAGCCAGGCGTCATCACCCGGTTCAAAGGACAGGTTGCTCTCGCTCTCCACGAAACCGCCCAGGTCTCCGGCCTTGACCTCGCCGCCCACATCCCGCAGGGCACGGATGCGGTGCAGGAAGGGGTATTTTTCATGGGAGATCTCAGTGACCTCATATTTATGATTCGTCGTGATCCATCATCTCCTCTCTTTTATGCGGCCTGCCGGAACAGATCCCCTTGCAGATCCTCCCGGCGGAATGCCGCGTCAATGTCAGAAAACCGCTGGGTACGGTTGAATTTCTCGGACACCTTTCCCGGCAGGGCCTGGAGCTCCAGCATCCTGGCCCATAGCTCCGGGTGGTGGTCATAGAGGTGGCGCAGCTCCCGCCGCTTGGCGTTGGGGCAAAACCAGCACCCGCCCCGGTCGGTGAAGGCATAGACAGGGGAAAGGAGCCCTGCCTTTTGGCAGAGCTCCTTGGCGTCTTGTTCCGTGTAGTTATACTTCTCCAAAAGGGATACCTGGTTCTGCCCAAGCCGCAGAAGTCGTTCCTGCTCGTCTTTGGCGATACCGATGTACTGGATCGTATCAGGCGGCAGAGTCTTTTGATACCGCTGGATGGGCCGTAGCTTGCAGTCCCTCTGGACAGAGCACCGCCCGCAGATGGGGAATGAACGAAGCAGGCCCTTCTTGGGGCCGCGGGTGACCGGCCCGGTGAACAGATCCACATAGGTCTTTTTGCCGCGGATCACCGTCACTTTGATCCCCATACGCTCCAGAGCAGGGATGCCCTTGGAATAAATAAAGTCCCGGTGCTCCGGAACTTCTCCAGAGATCGTTTTGTCAAACATCACTTCACAGTAGACGGCCTCGTCCAGCGGCTCCCCGTGCTCCAGGGCCAGCAGGATCGCGCCCAGGCTGTCCTTTCCAAAGCTGCAGGAAGCGATATACTTCAACGTTTGGGTACACCCACTTCCTGTAAATGACAGGCTTCTACCAATTTTCCAGTGCGATCCGTCTGCTCCCAGGGCGCTTCCTGATGGGTGAAGTGTCCGTAGTTGCAGAACTGGACAAAGCCAGGGCGATCCAGGCCCAAGGTACGGATCATCCCGTCCGGGGTCAGGTCGAATACAGCACGGACAGCCTGCGCCAGTGCATCAGGATGTTCTCCGGTGCCGTGGGTATCGATGCCCACGGCCACAGGCTCCGCCTGCCCAATGGCATAGGCCAGGGAGACCGTGCATCGCTCCGCCAGCCCAGCCGCTACGATGTTCTTGGCGATGTACCGGGCCATATAGGCGCCGCTGCGATCCACCTTCGTCCCATCCTTCCCGGACAGCGCCCCACCCCCGTGGGGGACAAGTCCGCCGTAGGTGTCCACCATGAGCTTGCGGCCCGTCAGGCCGGTGTCCGCCTCAAAACCGCCCAGGACGAAGTGCCCGGAGGGGTTGATAAGGATCTCTGTATCCTCATCAATGGGGAGCTCCCGGAGCGCGGGGATGACCACTGACTTCACGACCTCCCGCCGGAGTTCTCCCACATCTTTGTCCGCATCGTGCTGGCAGGAGACCACCACGCTGCTGATCCGGTGGGGCAGGCCGAACACATACTCCACAGACACCTGGGCTTTTCCGTCCGGGCCCAGGCCCCGGATCGCACCTGTCTTTCTGGCATTGGACAGCAGGCGGGTCAGCCGGTGGGCCAGGACGACCGGCAGAGGGAGCAACTCCTCCGTCTCCGAACAGGCGTAGCCGTACATGATCCCCTGGTCGCCGGCTCCCCGCTGGGCACAGAGAAGTCCGCCACCATCTACCGCACCGGCGATGTCTGGGCTTTGATCGTGGGTGATGACCTCGATCTCATAGTCAAGATCGTATCCGGTCTCATAGATCGTGCGGGCGGCGATGGCAGGGATGTCCGGGAGCTCCTTGGCGGTGATCTCTCCCGCCACGATGACCTTTCCCGCTGTGGCCATGACCTCGCAGGCCACACGGGCGGAAGAGTCCTGTTCCAGACAGGCGTCCAGCACCGTGTCCGCGATGGTGTCGCACAGCTTGTCCGGATGCCCCTCAGTGACCGACTCCGCGGTCTGAATGTATCTATCTCTCATACTTTTTCCCTTTCTTTGGGTGAGTTTTCTCTGGCTGGCTATGGGCTGGGACCGTGAGGACGATGTGGTTGTCAAACAGTTCTTTGTAACGGTAGATCTGATCCTCTGTCAGCGAGGTGAAGGTCTCACACCCCAAACCAGCCAAGAAAAATGTCCCGCAGACAATGTCATACGGGACGCCGTGTTCGTCCAGAAGGGGGCGGTTATAAGGCAGGCCAAGCAACTTGCCCTCCTCGTTTGCGATGACCGCCACTTGTTCCTCGTAAGGATAGATCGCTTCGATATGTCCGCCCACGATCTCCTGCATGGCCTGCAGGCCCTCGATCTCCCGCACATAGCAGGGCTTCAGGGGTTCCACGACTAACACTTTCACTCCCGTTCCTCCTTTCCGCTTCGCCTCTTTGTTCTGCCCCTGTATAAATAATTGAGATCCGGTGTGGGGCGATCCTCCCGCATCCGGTCTGTCTGGTAACAGAAAATATAAAACTTCTGCTTATCCGGGAACAACCGGAGGTGGTATCTGTATTTGCTGCTGTCCAGACGAAACGCATAAAAGGTATGCCGGTCGGACATTCGAGCCTCTGGATGTGCCTGACAAAACGATTCCATTTCAGGAACGCTGTTTAAGATTTTACGGCTTCGCAGTTCATCGATCAGCCCATGCAGTTCCCTGTGAAAGGATGGGCCATCCAGTTTCCTGCTATTTTGCAGCCAGGTCACCATGACATCGTCTCCGACATTTTCCCCCAGGAACACACCTCTCAAGCAGCCCACCTGCGCGTCCTCTTGCAGTTTTGTGGTGAACAGCGGGTCGATGTTGCCGTCTGATGGATCATAAAATGTAAATTTTCCATACTGATCTTGTTCATCGCTCATGGGCGTCCTTACCTTTCTTTTTTAAAGAAGCATGGTGATGGCAGAGCCCCTGCCGAGCAGGTCCTTTCTCCTGTTCCCAGTCCATATTCTGCACCATTTTCAAAGTCTCCCGAAAAGCCATATACCGCCGGATCTGCTCCGGGTCGTCCGTCAGCGTCCGGATCGTCTCCCAGCAAGGGCTCCCATGCAGGCTGATATCCTGCTGTACGACCAGGGCGGGACGAGCCCCGTCCTGGAGCGAGACGCGAAGCCCCCTGAATTCTTCCGCATGGTCGTACAAGCCATAGGCGAGGCCGATGACCTTCAGCGCCTCCACCGCGTCCACCGTCATGTGTGATCCTGTGGAGCTCATGTGCAGTTCCCCGGTCAGTGAGATCTCTTTACCAGCCATCTCGTCCCTCCCAGCACAGCGCCTTACCGCTCATGTCCAGTCCTCCGCTTGGGCGGCCTGCCTGTGCCGGTGAACTGACAGTTGATCCGCCCCGTCTCCTGCTCCACTTCTTTGACACAGTGCTCCCAGGCTTTCTTCAGTTCCTGTACCGGCAGGCCGTTCTGGCGGTAGCCGTCCTGGATACCCTGATAGTAAAACTCGGAGGGCATGGCCGGCGACCGCCACTGATCGTTGTCCGTCATCACATAGGCCATGACCGTGAGTTGGCGGCCCTCCTTGTCCCGCACTGTCACCGGCTCCTTCTCGTACAGCCTGGGATAGCCCTCATAGAAGTCGAGAGAGGTCTCACAGGCGCGGGTGATCTTCCACAACAGGCCGTGTACCCGGCTGCCCTCTTTGGGGACGATGGTGGCCACGCCGCTCCCTCTGGCGTTGCCCCGAAACAGCAGTTCGTAGCCCTCCAAAGTGACTGGCCCCACGACCTGGGCGGTGGGACAGCGATATGCCATCTGCTCCAGGTTGATGTTGCTGCCGTAGGCAAAATACAGTTTCTCCTCCATGCTCACGCCTCCAAAAGCACCAGCGCCCCGATGCGCTCCAAATGCTTGAGCATGGCCTGTGCCCGGCGTTCTGTACTGCCGTCCGGGAGAGGACAGTCCATCTCGGTAGTGCGGATCACATTGCTCTGCAGGAACCAGATGTAGGTGTCCGTATCTGGGAACTCTGTGGGGTCGAAGGAGCGATCCCGCAGCTGGTCCATGATCTCCGTCCCGGTTCCGGTATAGGTGGTATCTTCGATTTGGATCTTCAAGTTTTCACCTCTCTGCAGTTCTGTTTTTCTTCTTTTTATTGGCTTCGTAGCCGTCTTTGTCGTAGCGCCAGGCCCGGTCGCCCTCCAGGTTGGCCAACAGGTGATCCCGGGTGTTCTTAAATTCCGGCCCGTTGAGTCCCAGACGCACCAGCCACACCCGGAAGGTGAACAGTTCATTGTCGCTGTGGGTTTTCCGCATGACGGTGCTACGCTGGGTGATGGCTTGGGCGGACATGGCCAGGCACAGGTTGATGTACGCCGCTGCCCGCCCCGCATGGAGGGTAGAGTTGAAACAGCGGAACTCCACGGTGCCCCGGTAAAAGACCGAGTGCAGGTTCAGAGCATAATAACGGGTGTCGTTATAATGCAACGTCCGGCTTTTCGTGCTACCCTCGTACCAAATATTTTCTAATTCAGTCAGATCTGCCGTCTCCTCAGCGGAGAGCTGACGGGCCTTCTTCAGCATGGGTTCCCGCACCTTTTTGCAATAAGTCCTTACCCGATTCGGATTCACTTTCAGCGCCTTAAACAGAATATCCTCCTTGGAGAACATGATGCTCAGGAGATTCTTCAGACTCTGCCGGTTGTGGTTGGCGGCGTCCACATGGACGTGGATGCCGCAGGAGCTGTTGACCTTCCCGCCTGCATGACGCATCTGCCTCACACATTCCTGGAATTTGGGCAATTCACTATAAGTCAGTTTTGGAGAAACCATCTCGACAGAATATATAAAATTGTTCACAGGTTCATATCCGTTTTCGGTCCTCTGTTCTGTCTTAATGCTGCCGTCAAACATAAATTTCCATTCCTTGCCCTTGGTATCCTTTACATACCAGCTGTCATAAAAGTCACTGTCGTGGCGCGGCGTGGTTCCAAAGTATTCTGCCAGGGCGTTGGCGGCCTGTTCCCTGGTGATGCCGGTGAACTCCACCTCTACGCCAAAGCACTGATCCTTCATATCGATCATGCCGCATCCTCCCGGTGGAGCGCCTCATCCACGGCCCGCAGACGGCGGCCGATGGCCTCGATCACATTGACCGTTACGCTGTTGCCCGCCTGCTTGTAGGCTTGCGCATCTGAGTTGATGGCAAGGATCTTGCCAATTTGTTCTTCTTCAAAGCCCTGGAGCCGGAGACATTCCCTTGGCATCAGCCGGCGGATGCGCCCGCCGCGCTCCACGATGCCCTGTATGCTGGCGGCATCATGGGCCATCCTGTTCACCCGGCCGCCTCTGGTTTCGCTGTTGGGGTAACCCAGATCCACGCTGTCTCCCACGGTCGCTTTTTTATAGCCCTGCTTTGTAGGCTCCCGGATCAGCAGCACTCCAGAACGTTCCGCCCTGTGGGTAGAAAGGGTTGTCTGCCCATAGCGTGCCGTCAGGCATCGGGCAGTTTCGGTTCGTCGGGGCTCTCCGGCGCATAAATCCACAAAATTCCTGTTGGGCGGCGGAATCAGGTAAAGTCCTGTTTTTACCCCCTGGCCACCGCCACCTGCCGTCTGGGTGCAGGCTACTCCCTCTGGGTCGTAGACCCGGTAACCTTGGGAGCCGCCGAGGAGCTGTACAAGAGCTTTTCCGTGGCCGCCGGGGACAGGAAGTATTTTTCCGGCGCATCGGGGATCAAGATAGCAGATAAGGAACACCCGTTTCCTGGATTGCGGGACTCCAAAATGTTTGCTGTTAAGCACAGACCATTCCACACAGTACCCCAAGTCAGAAAGCGTGGCGAGGATGGCCGCAAACGTCCTGCCGCTGTCATGGTTAAGCAGTCCTGGCACGTTTTCAAGCAGAAGATACGCAGGCCGTCTCGCTTCAGCCAGCCGGGCAATTTCAAAGAAGAGAGTACCTCTGGCATCGTCAAATCCCTTTCTCCGGCCAGCGAGAGAAAATGCCTGGCAGGGGAATCCTCCGCACAGCAGGTCGAAGTCTGGCAGGTCTCTTGGGTCGATCTCTCTGGCGTCTGGATAGTATCGCTCCTCCTTCCCAATGTCGTGGATGGCGCGGTAGCTGGCGTCGGCATACTTGTCGATCTCGCAGTGTCCTACACATTGGAAACCGCCTGCGCGGGCCAACCCAGCCCGGAAGCCGCCGATGCCCGCGAACATATCAAAATAGCGGATCAGGTCATATCGTCCTCCTCCTGAAGCGCACGCAAAAAGCCGAGGATGCCCTCGTCCACATCCCCGGCCAGTTGCTTTGCTGTTTTTTCTCTTGCAGGGTGAAGTTCTAACTTCCCCAGCTCCTCCCGGAACACCTTGCGGACGGCGTCCAGCAGGCGTTCCTGCTCCTGGGCCCGGCACACCATCTGGCACACCGCGTCCGTCCGCTGTCCCGGCGGGATGCCCCGCAGGATCTTCCATGCCTCCCGCTGGTGTGGGGCTTTCATGGAGAGGGAGAGGTTCAGCCTGCGCCGGTCAGACACCGTGCTCTCCTCCCAACATCCTCGCTGTGAGCCGTTCATACCCCTTGGCGTTCAGGGACACGTCATCCAGGAGAAGAGGCCGGCACAGGCCCTCTGTGGCCGAAACATGGCGTTTCAGGAGCGCCGCCCCACCTCCCAGGAAGATGGTGGGCATGGCGCGCACGTCCAGGCCGCTCTCCATGATGGTTGAGAGCAGATCCCGGACATACTGGCCCGCCTGGGCATGGATGACGGCCCGGACACGGTCATCCGCACCGATGGCGCCGCCTCGCAGGACGCTCTCGATCTGTGCGTCCGTCATGGATACGCCGAATATCTGCCGCACCTGCTCGCTGATCTCATCCAGACAGCGGATCATGCCAAGCTCCAGGCTCCGGCAGGTGGCGGCATTGGGGATGCGGTTGTCCAGCCGCATCAGGTCCACTGTCCAGCCGCCAATGTCCGCCACGATGACCGAGGGCTCGTCCAGCAGCTCTGTCTGGGTCAGCACGGCGGTCTAGCCCTGGGGGAACAGCATCACGTCCGAGATCGTCACAGCATAGTCCCGCCCCTCATAGAGGAAGGACACAGGCTTGCCGTCCCGGAGCAGGTATTCCCGGAACTTCTTTTTGTCTCGCCCAAAGCTGGTCAGGGGCAGGCCGGCGGCCAGCAGTACTTCCGTTGTCCGCTCCGCACCCCGATAGTCCAGCTCTTTGGCGATGGCCGCCAGGGTCAGGAGGTAGTAATCCTCCGTGGCTGTCTTATCCCGCTGGAGGGGCTGGCGGGAGCTGCCCACCACATAATACTTTCCGCCGTGCTCCAGGACGTCCTTCTGGGTATACGGCTCATGTTCATATTCCACCAGCCCGGTGGAGAAGGAAAAATGGGCGGTTTTCATGGCCGCGTAGCCGTGATCCACCCCGATCATAATAGGGCCGTTCATCTTCCCTCGCCGCCTTTCTTCTGTGATAGTTTCTTTTCTAAGTCATACTCTTTTCCCTGCTCCAGTAGCGACCGCACATCCTTCGATCCGATGTTCCAGCCAATATCATCGGTGTCAAATCGTTCTGCCCCTCCATATTTGGCGCACAGCCGGGGATAGGCGGCGGGTAGTGCCCGTCTCGGCCTTGGAAAGCGGATATCCTCCCGGTAAACGATGTCCGCCCCAAGGATGGCTTTCCACTTTTTTCTGGCGGCGGGATCTGCATTTTCATAGGCATTCTGTCCGGTGAGTTGCCTATATGCGTCATCACCCACATAGGACAGAGATTCAAAGCAGCAGTTTCCATACGGTTCTATATCTGCCAACGTATCTGGGTCTTTCAGAGCGGACAGATAGACCTCCTTGCCTTGGGCAATGAGCCAGGCTCGGAAGTCGATAAAACCGTCGTCAGAACACCATTCCATCATGATATTGGCCGCATCCCAGAGGCCGTATCGGTCAGCCAACCCTTTGTAGACGTGCAAGATGTCATGGAACGCCTGGGCCTGTTCTGATCCCATGGCCACCAGCCGGTCCCGCAGTTCATGCGCCATAGCATTCATATCCTGCCCGCACTTGTCTTTTGCCTCGTGGATCAGAGCCCAAAAGGTTTCCTTGTTGATTTCCGTGATCGTAGGATCTATCGTGCATCACCTCGTTTGCAGTCATTTTTTCTTGATGTGTTGGCCGCCCTTGCTCTGTCAGGCTGCCGGGACAGCAGTTTTTGAAATCCCATACGCTCCAGGGCCGTCTCATAGATCTGCTTCTCAAAGGCACGGTACTCCGGTGCGCTGGTGTCCATCTCCCGCAGAACAGCCCGCTCATAGGTCGTGCCGGGTACGATCTCCCAGGAGACAGCCTTAAAGTAGGCGGCAGTCAGATATCTCACCAGTTCATGACCGTCCGCCTCCTCAAAGCGGCCACAGGCATCCTCGTAGGGGAATTCCTCCCACAGCCGTTTGATCCCCGTGACTTCCTTGGCGGCAAAGTAAAGCCGGAATCCACCTGGATCAAACTGTGGGGCGACGCGCTCATACAACTCTTTCAGATTTTCCGATGTGTCCAACCCCTTCACCCCACTTTTCTTCTCTTTTCCGGCATGAGCACAGCTTTCAGTCGCTCCAGTACACGGATGCGCACCCGCACCTTACCCGCCGTAGCATCCAGGCCCCGCATCTGGTTCTGGATGCGGCGCTGGACGCTCTGGAGCTGTCGCTGATCCCGGCAACACTCCAACACGAAATACCGTCCTTTGCCGTTGGACATGACCTCACGCCGGCCATCGTCATCCCGCAGGCTGGCCATAAGACGCTGGCCCATCTGCCGGCGGTAGCGATCCTGCAGAACATCCGCATCCTCTGCCACATGGTGCCGTTTCAGAATAGCCACGATCTCATCGCTGCTGATCTCCATATTGGAGCACAGCGCCTCCAGGATCTCAGCCCTGGCGTCGGGCGGGAGCCCCGGTCTGGCCTCGTTTCGCTCCTTCATCGCTCCCGCCCCTTTCGCTGGGCGGCTTTCGACTGGCCAGGGGGCGTTTCCAAGATGGGAGGCTCCGTGCCAAAGACATACAGATCCCCATGCCGCTCCGCCTGTCCCGCCTCATAGCCAGGAGGCAGGGCCTCCAGGCCGCCTGAAACAGTGACTTTGCGCAGCTGACGGTCTTTCCGGGAGATGTAGCTGAACTCGTGCTCTCCGTTCCGATAGACAGGAATGCCGCGTGTCCCCTCATGGCGAAGGACATAATCGCTGACCGCCTGCTTCTCCAAAATGAAAGCGGGCTGGATGCCTTGTTCCAGTTCGGCGGCCATGCTGTTGATGTACTGCACCATGTTCCGCACATTGCCGCTGCAGAACTCCGGCGCGTCATATCCATATCGCTCCGTATACAGCACCCACTTAGCCAGCTCGTGGGGACAGTCCAAAGAGACGACGAAGTGTTTCCCGCCGCGCTCACCGGACAACGGTTCGAACCGCACATCGTCATACAGCGGCCCGGCCATAGGGCAGTTGTTCTTGAACCACACATAGTAGTTGTCCAAGATAAAGGGAGCGTTGATCCCCAGCACGACTTTGGAGATTCTTTTCAGGTGGCCGGCCAGGGCCTCGTCCCGACAAAACCAGTCGTACCAACCGGCCTCACACTGTACAGCCCGGTCCCGGTTGCTGAAATCACCGGCGCGAAACCGCTCCTGCCATTGGCGCACAGACATCTCTGCCACTCACACTACCTCCTCTCCCTGCCCCTGGCAGGGCATGATTTTTTCCTCCAGGACATCCGCAATGGAGGAGAAGGCCGCCGCCAGTTCACGGGCCTCCCTTGCGGTATCCTCCATCTCCTCCCGGTTCATCCGGGTGCATTCCACCCAGATCCGCACGTTTTCCTCGGTAGGCTCCAGCAGGACCGACTTCTCAAAGGCTTTGCAGAACACTCCGGCGATCCTGCTCCGCCGGTCGATCTCCGCGTCCTTCTGCCGAATCTCTTTTTTTGCCTTTTCCAGCTCCACAGCGATGATTGCTGCCTGCTCCCGCTGTTCCTCCGGCACCTCCTGGAGCCGCTGGGTCAGGTTGTACCCCTGATTGATGGACAGCTCCTTCTTATCCAGCGCCTCCTTCACCGGAGTTGGGGCGCATTCATTAATCTTGGCAATGCGGCCCATTGTCTGCTCTCCAATGCCAACTGCCTGGGCCATCTCCTTGCGCGTATCAACTGGCAAAATCGGGTTCGGTGAATTCACCGAACCCGATTTTGCATCCTCGCTTTTCTGGTCGCCGCCGCCCGCGGACATATTCGCCTTTGCCCTTGCTTCGAGCTCTGGCTTCAGCTTCAGGGCGATCTTCCCCAGCTCCCACTTGTCCAGATTGCGGCGGGCCTTCTGGGTGTCCAGGGCCCACTGCTTGGCCTCCAGCAGATCCTCAAAGGCGAACACCGCCATTTGATAGGGCAGGCCGTGTTCCTCGCACAGACGCTGGCGGTTATAGCCGTCCACGATGACCAGATCCTCGTTGACGATGATAGGGGAGTAACAGCCATTTTTCAGCAGATCCGCCTCCAAGGCGGCCAGTTGCTCCCCGCTCAATGGGGGGAGCAGCTCGGCCATCTCAGGGACTACGACCGGCTTGCGCTGGGTGCTACTGTACAGGATGCCCGTGTTCCGCATGGTCAAGCGGCCTCACAGCCCTCCGGCTGGTCCAGGGCCTGGGGCTCCTCCCCCGCCTTGCGGGGGGAGAGGAATTCCACCTCGGTGGCCTTGATCAGAAAGCCGGGCTGGCGTTCCGGCTCGTCCTCGAAGGTGATGGTCTCAAAGTCGCCCACAGCGGCCAGCTTGCAGCCCTTCCAGGCAAAGGCGGCGCACCGCTCCGCCAGAGGGCCGCGCACCTTGATGGAGATAAAGTCGGTGAGACGGTTGCCGTCCCGATCCCGGTAGCGGCGGTCGGAGGCGATGCGCAGGATGGCGTAGGGCTTGCCGGTGGTCTCGTTCATCTTCAGCTCCACGTCGTTGGTCAGGTTCCCGATGGCAGTGATCTTCAGCATAGTTTTCTTCTCCTTTTCAGATAGATAAAAATGTGATAGGTTATAAAAGGTGGGAGGCCCCTACGGTGACTCACTAGAAGGGAAAAATATCCGGTCAGGGGCAGAGGTGTGGGCTTGCCGTAAACAGTCGTAAACAAGAGGGTCACAGACTGC
>ENA-UOJN01001736-UOJN01001736.1-human-gut-metagenome-genome-assembly--contig:-C125IIP-NODE-1736-length-14960-cov-67.047769_pt1 | contig 14960 bp, 10 predicted proteins | sample MGYA00242350_ERZ723897 | MGnify/ENA metagenome assembly ERZ723897 | reverse complement strand
CCCACTTGTTAAATAGTATATCATACTGTCTAACAAATGGGGTGCTGTTCAAATTCCAAAATCATGCCGGGATCTTTATTATTCTATGCGAAGCCGATTAAAGTTTTTCGCCGAAGCCTTTTTTCAAAAAGGCTGGAAAGGCAAACTTAAAATCAACCCTTGCTCTTTTTGCTGGTGGCCTTCATGCGCAGGTCGTGATCTAGGATGCGCTTGCGGATGCGCAGGTTCTCCGGAGTAACTTCCAGCAGCTCGTCCGGTGCCAGGAATTCCAGGCAGCCTTCCAGGCTGAACTTGGTCACGGGGATCAGGCGCAGAGCATCGTCACTGCCGGATGCACGGGTGTTGGTCAGGTGCTTGGTCTTGCACACGTTGACGGTGATGTCCTCACCGGTCGGGGTGTAGCCAACAACTTCGCCCTCGTAAACCTTTTCGCCTGCGGTCACAATCAGGGTGCCGCGCTGCTGGGCGTTGAACAGACCGTAAGTGACGGCATCGCCGGTATCAAAGCTGATCAGGGAGCCGCTGGAACGGGTGGCAATGGGGCCGCACCATTCTTCGTAACCATCAAAAATGGTGTTCATGATGCCTTCGCCGTGGGTGTCGGTCAGGAACTGGCTGCGGTAGCCAAACAGGCCGCGGCTGGGCATACGGAACTCCAGACGGGAACGGTTGTTCATCATCTGCATGTTCATCAGGATGGCCTTGCGGGCGCCCAGAGCGGTCATAACGTTGCCCTGATAGGTTTCCGGCACGTCAATCACAACGCGCTCCATGGGCTCCATGGTCTTGCCGTTCTCCTCATGGGTCAGAACATGCGGGGGGCTGACCTGCAGCTCGTAACCTTCGCGGCGCATGGTCTCAATCAGGATGGACAGGTGCATTTCGCCACGGCCCATTACGCGGAAGGAATCGTTGGTGGCGGAATCTTCCACACGCAGGGCAACGTCCTTCAGCAGCTCGCGCTGCAGGCGGTCACGGATCTGGCGGCTGGTGACGTACTTGCCTTCCTTGCCGGCAAACGGGGAATCGTTGACGGAGAAGGTCATCTCAACGGTAGGATCGTTGATCTTAACAAAGGGCAGCGGCTCAACCTTGCTGGGGTCGCACACGGTGTTGCCGATGGAAATATCGGGCAGACCGGCAAAGGCAACAATATCACCGGCAGCGGCCTGCTCAATGGGCTCGCGGCCGTTTGCCTTAAAGTCAAACAGCTTGGTGATGCGGCCGGTCATGTGCAGGTCGGGGTTGTGCCAGTCGCAAACCTGAACAGCCTGGCCAACCTTGATGATACCGTTCTGCACGCGGCCAACGCCCATGCGGCCCACAAAGTCGTTGTAGTCCACGCTGGAAACCAGCATCTGCATCGGGGCTTCGGGTTCACCCTCCGGCGGGGTAACGTACTTCAGGATGGTATCAAACAGCGGCTTCAGGTCGGTGCCGTTTTCGGGGTGGGTCCAATCATAGCTGGCGGTGCCGTTACGGCCGGAGCAGAACACCATCGGGCTGTCCAGCTGCTCGTCGGTAGCGCCCAGGTCCATCAGCAGCTCCAGGATCTCGTCAATAACTTCCTTAATGCGGGCGTCGGGACGGTCGATCTTGTTGACGGCAATGACCAGGGACAGATTTTGCTGCAAAGCTTTCTGCAGAACAAAACGGGTCTGGGGCATGCAGCCTTCGGCTGCGTCAACCAGCAGCAGAACGCCGTTGACCATTTTCAGCACGCGTTCTACCTCGCCGCCAAAGTCGGCGTGGCCCGGGGTGTCAACAATGTTGATCTTGACGCCGTTATAGACGCAGGAGCAGTTCTTTGCCAGGATGGTGATGCCGCGTTCACGCTCGATGGCGCCGGAGTCCATCACGCGCTCAGCAACCTGCTGATTGGAGCGGAATGCGCCGGACTGCTTCAGCATCTGATCCACGAGGGTGGTCTTGCCATGGTCAACGTGGGCGATAATGGCAATATTGCGAAGATTTTCTTGGATCATAACCTACGATACCTCTTTATACTTTCAAAATCTGGGGTTTGGTGCACGAACATAGGTTGCGGCAGGGGCTAACATCCCAACTGCAGCACACTTATACTATATTGTACGGCACCATGATGAAATTGTCAAGAATCGTAAATTGTTTTTTCTTATGGTATAATTAAAAATAATCGTGGGGAATTGCGCGGTTTTCTGGTTATTCTACCAACAACATGGTTTGCGGTAAATAACCCAAAAGAGGGGAAAGGCCGCTGCATATACCCCTTGCATTGATTGGGAAAGGGAAGAACTATGCCAAAGACACGCCGTAAGGTCAACATCATTGGTCACCGCAACCCGGATACAGACTCTATCTGCTCTGCGCTGGCCTATACCTACCTGAAAAACCAGCTGGGGGATGCTGTGTACGAAGCCCGCCGTGCCGGGCAGATCAACCGCGAAACCGCCTTTGTGCTCAAGCATTTTGGGGTGGAGCCGCCGCGCCTGTGTACCGACGTCAGCCCCCAGGTCAAGGACATCGACATCCGCGAGCAGCCCGGCATTGATAAGGAAATGAGCATCCGCGCCGCATGGAGCATGATGCGCGACACCGAGATTGATACCTTGTGCGCCATTGACGAGGATAAAGAACTGCTGGGCCTGATCACCGTTAAGGACATTGCCAATGCCAATATGGACCTATTTGATACTGAGGTTCTGGCAAAATCCCAGACGAGCTACAAAAACGTGCTCAGCACCCTGGAAGGCGAAATGCTGCTGGGCGACCCCGATGCCTGCATTACCTCCGGCCGCATTTTTATTGGCACCAGCCCGGAAATTATGGATGGTGCCGTGAACCCCGGCGATATTGTGCTGGTGTCCAACCGGTACGAAGTGCAGATGTGCGCCATTGACTGTGGCGCCGGTGCCATTGTTGTCTGCTGCGGCTCTGCTGTGCCGCGTACCATTTTGGCCCGCGCACAGGAAAAAGGATGCATTGTCATTACCACCCCGTTTGATACGTACGCCGCCGCCCGCCTGATTTCCACCGCCGCCCCGGTGCGTCACTTTATGCGCAGCAAGAACCTGTTGGAATTCAGCGTGAATACTGCAGTGGAAGACGCCCGCAAGGTCATGGCCAATGTGCGCCACCGCTATTTCCCCATCCTGGATGCCAATGGCAAATATTGCGGTGTCATCAGCCGCCGTAATTTGTTGAACGTGCACCGCAAGCAGGTCATTATGGTGGACCACAACGAGCGCGGTCAGGCTGTGGATGGTCTGGAGCAGGCGGAGATTCTGGAGATCATCGACCATCACCGTCTTGGTGCACTGGAAACTGCCGGGCCGGTGTATTTCCGCAACGAGCCGGTTGGCTGCACCGCTACTATCATCAGCCGCATGTATGAAGAGCACGGTGTAGAGATCCCACCCCAGATTGCAGGCCTGCTGCTTTCCGCTATTCTGTCGGACACGCTGATGTTCCGTTCGCCTACCTCCACGCCGCTTGACCAGCACATTGCCGAAAAGCTGGCCAGGATCGCGGGCGAGGAGATCCCCACCTATGCGGAGCAGATGTTTGAAGCCGGCGCCGACCTGACGGGCCGCACGGCGGACGATGTGTTCTTCTCTGACTTTAAGGTATTCAGCCGCGGCGATGCCAAGTTCGGCGTTGGCCAGGCTATTTACATGACCTCCAACTCCCGCTCGGCAGCAGAAGCGCTCATCACGCCATTTTTGCCGGAAGCACTGGCCCAGGCCGGTGTGCCCATGGTGTTCTTTATGTGCACCGATATGCGTGCCCAGGCCACAGACCTGCTGTTCTGCGGCCAGCAGGCGGAAGAAATTGTGCGCAGCGCATTCCATGTGGAAACCAAGGACGGCAAAGCTGTGCTGCCCGGGGTTGTCAGCCGCAAAAAGCAGCTGATCCCCCCGCTGATGGCGGCATTGCAGGCACTGCAAGCGTAAGTTAGGAAGTAGGAGGTAGGAGTTATCTCAATTAGGGCAATACCGCATAATTCTAAGTGCCGATACGGCGAGCGAGGTGCGGCACTTAGAATTATGCGGTATTGCCCAAGACTCTTTAACGCAAAATCCGGCTGTGTTTGTAGAAATAGACTAAATTTTCGACTTTTCAGATACACCCTAATTAAAATTAACGCTTTTTTCACCTTTTGACGTTGAACACGGTGTATAATAATCTAATACATTGTATAATGCAACGATAAGTCTCAAAAGTAAAAGGAGGACAAACCATGGGTGAGTATGCGGCAATCGAAAAAGAAGCCAAGCTGTTTACAGAACTGTGTGTGCATAACGATGCCATTGATCCGAACCTGTTTGATGAGTTCGGTGTAAAGCGCGGCCTGCGCGATAAGGACGGCAACGGTGTGCTGGCCGGGATTACCAATATTTCCCGCATTGATGCGTTTGAAATGCGTGACGGCGTTAAAACCCCCTGCGATGGCAAGCTGTGGTACCGCGGGTATAACGTATATGACCTGATCCGTGGTTTGCGCGGCAAGCGCTATGGCTTTGAGGAAGTTGCCTACCTGCTGCTGCTTGGCGATCTGCCCAATGAACAGCAGCTGCATGAATTTACCGACTGCCTGACCAAATGCCGCGCCCTGCCCAGCAACTTTGTGCGGGACGTTATCATGAAAGCCCCCAGCAAGGATCTGATGAACAGCCTGACCCGCAGCGTGCTGACTCTGGCTTCTTATGATGATTCGGTGGGGGATAACAGCCTGCAGACCCAGATGGAGCAGTGCATCAAGCTGATCAGTGTCTTCCCCATGCTGGCGGTGTATGGCTACCATGCCTATAATTACTACCTGAATGACGGCAGCATGTACATCCACCGCCCGCGGCCGGAGCTTTCGGCGGCAGAAAACCTGCTGCAGATGCTGCGCCCCGACCAGCAGTATACCCCGCTGGAAGCCCATGTTCTGGATATTGCTCTTCTGCTGCACATGGAGCACGGCGGCGGCAATAACTCCACTTTCACCACCCGCGTGGTCACTTCTTCGGGGGCGGATACCTACTCGGTCATTGCAGCGGCGCTTTCCAGCCTGAAGGGCCCCAAGCACGGCGGCGCGAACATCAAGGTTATGGAGATGATGGACGATATCCGCGCCCATGTTTCCGATGTGACCGATGAGGACGAAATGCGCGCCTACATCGGCAAAATTGTAGATAAAGAGGCCTTTGACCATAAGGGCCTTGTGTACGGCATGGGCCATGCGGTCTACTCTCTGTCGGACCCGCGTGCCGTGGTGTTCAAGAGCTTTGTGCAGCAGCTGGCCATGGCCAAGGGCCGCAAGACGGACTTTGACTTTTACAACACGGTGGAGCGCCTGGCCCCGCAGGTGATTGCCGAAAAGCGCCACATCTATAAAGGCGTTTCCACCAACGTGGACTTCTATTCCGGCTTTGTCTACAACATGCTGGGCATCCCCGTGGAACTGTATACCCCCATGTTCGCTGTGGCTCGTGTGGTTGGTTGGAGCGCCCACCGCATGGAAGAGCTGGTCAATGTGGATAAAATCATTCGCCCCGCGTACAAAAGTGTTATGGCAACCAGAGATTACCTGCCGATGGAAAACCGCGGCTGATTTCAGCCTTGCACTGGCGGGCCAGACCTGTTAAAATTATAGCGTAAGCATTTTGGGCATAGCCGCAAAGGCTGTGCCTTTTTTGTGGTATATCAGTAGGAGGAATCCCTATGAACGAAACACAGGCATCCCAGCTGCCGGTTTATGCCGGAAATGACCTTGGTGCAGTGTGGCGCAGCAGCGCTACGGCATTCCGCCTGTGGGCCCCCACGGCGTGCAGCGCGGCGCTGCACCGCTTTGCTACGGGCACGGACGCAGAGCCGGAAGCTGCCGACCTTGGCACCCTGGCCATGCAGCGCAGTGAGGGCGGCACCTGGTACCTGGAACTGGCGGGTGACCTGGCCGGGCAGTATTACCAGTATGAGCTGCAGTTCCCGGATGGAACCTCCACCGTTACAGCGGACCCATACGCCCACGCAGCCGGGGCAGGGGGCACCCGCAGCATGGTGCTGAACCAGGCCGCCGCCGTGCCGGACGGCTGGCAGAAGGATGAACGCCCGGCTATCCCCGCCCATGCCCGCAGCGTGTGGGAGGTGCATGTGGCGGATTTTACCGCCGACCCGGCCAGCGGCGTGCCGCAGGCTTACCGCGGCAAGTTTATGGGCTTTACGGTGGACGGCACCACCCTGAACGGGGACGGCGTACACCCCACCGGGCTGAACTACCTCAAGCGGCTGGGTGTGACCCATGTGCAGTTGCAGCCTATTTTTGACTTTGCCACGGTGGACGAAGTGAGCGGCGAGGACTACAACTGGGGGTATGATCCGCTGAATTATAACCTGCCGGAGGGCAGCTATGCCACCGATGCGTTCCACGGCGAGGTGCGCGTGCGCGAATGCCGCGCCATGGTGCAGGCCCTGCACAGCGCCGGGCTGGGCGTGGTGATGGATGTGGTGTATAATCATACCTATTATTCCTACAGCTGGCTGGAACGCACGGTGCCCGGCTACTGGAACCGCCGGTGGGAAAACGGAAGCCTGACCAACGGCTCCGGCTGCGGATGTGACCTTGCCAGCGAGCGCACGATGGTGCGCAAGTATCTGGTGGATTCCTGTGTGTACTGGGCCAAAGAGTACCATATTGACGGGTTCCGCTTTGACCTGATGGCTCTGCACGATGTGGAAACCATGAACGCGATCCGCGCCGCACTGGATGCCCTGCCCGGCGGCGAAGATATCCTCATGTACGGTGAACCGTGGCAGGGCGGCAGCACCCGTATGGAACACGGCGCGATCCCCGCCAACAAACAGGCGGCGGGCCTGCTGGATAGCCGCATCGGATTTTTCTGCGATAACACCCGCGATGCCATCAAGGGCGGGGTGTTCAATGCGGGCAGCGCAGGCTACATCAACGGCGATATGCACTGTGGGTATCAGGTGCTGCATTCTATCCCGGCGTGGCGCGGCGGCCAGGCGGATTTTATGCCCCAGGCGCCGGGCCAGGTGGTGCAGTATGTTTCGGCCCATGATAACTATACCCTGTGGGATAAGCTGAAATGCGTGGCCCGCCGCGGGGATTATGCCGCGCCGGATGCCGATCTGCTGGCCCAGAACCGCATGGCGGCGGGTATTTACCTGACCTGCCAGGGTCTGCCGTTCATGCAGGGGGGCGAAGAGTTTGCCCGCACCAAGCATGGCGACCACAACACCTACCGCGGCCCGCTGGAGCTGAACCGCCTGGATTGGACGCGCGCCGCTCAGCTGGAGGAGCTGGTGCAGTATTATCACGGACTGTTGGAAATCCGCAAGGCGTATCCGGAGCTTTCCGGTATGGCGGGGGATGCAGAACCCTGCATTCTGTCCCTGCCGGGGTGGCTGATCGGCTTTGTGCCAGAGCGCCAGGGCGAAAGCCTGCCAGGGCGGCTGGCCGTTTATTATAACCCGGAGTGCACCCGCCAGTGGGCGGCCCTGCCTGCCGGGAGCTGGCGCTATCTGTGCGATGGGACCCGTGCCGCCGCCGAACCTTTTGGCCCCGCCTGCCGCAATGCCATCGAACTCGCCCCCGTCAGCGTGACGATTTTGAAGGTGGAATGAGTTTACGGGGGTTTTTGTTCCTTCTTTGAAAAGAAGGAAGCAGAAACTTTAATAACGGGCCGTGCCGGATATCTCACCCCATCACCCACCCGCAAGGCGACGGGCGCACAATATACGCCCCTACGAATAGAATCGCGGCACATCACGAAAAAATGTGGCCATTATTCTTTTTTAATTATTCTTCCCAAAACAAACACAAGGCCCGGTGCATCTTAAACCATGCACCGGGCCCTGCCTTATCTCCAATTCCTAATTGCTAATTGCTAATTTCTAATTAAAAACGAAAACTTCTCCCGCCTAACTTACCTCATCACTTCTTCATACTTTCTCACAATGTCTTTCAGCGCCTCAAGGCCAACGGTGTAATCCTCCGGCGTGTCCAGCGAATGGTTGCCGCCCTCCACAAAATAGGTGGTAATGGCGGGGTCATCCTCCAAAGCACGGCGCAGCGCGGCACCGCCCAACGGGTCCGCAGTGCCGGTGGCGTGCCAGGCGGGCATCCCGGCGTAAAGCGGGGCATACTCCCACGCAAGGGGCGTTAATTGCAGCAGGGTCACATGGTATTCCGGGTGGGCCTTTACCCAACCGGCGGCCACCATCGTGCCAAAGCTCTTGGCAATGCAGATGTACCGGTCATACCCGGCAGGGATCTGCGTCATGGCGTCCTGCGCGGCGCCGGGGTAGCTTTTGGCGGCGCTGGCCTGCGGCGTTTCCTCGTGGGGGAACAGCTGGCTGTACTGCACCACCATGCAGTCCAACCCCTGCCGGCGGGCAACCTTGGCGGCATAATACAGCAGCGGTTTGTCCGGCCCGTAGCCAAAGCCGGGGAACAAAACAACCAGCTTTTTCTCGTTCTGCATCACTTTACAAGCACCACATAGTTTTCTTTGCGCGGGGCAGGGGCCTTTTTGCCGCCCTCGGCAGCATAACCCAGGATGCAATTGCCCACGCCGCGCAGGTTTTCGGCATTGGGCACACCCCACTTTTTCAGCAGGGCCTGGCCCTCGGCGGTTTCAAACATTTCCTTTGCGCGGTGGATCCAGCAGGCGGAAAGCCCCACGCTCTCGGCGGCGTTCAGCATGTTACCCATCACCAGGCTGCCGTCCTCCACGCAGGTGGGGATGGTTTTATCCACCAGCACAACGGCAACGCAGGGCGCACCATAGAACGGGTCGCCATTGCCGCCCATCGCGGCGGCGTTCATCTTGCTCAAAGTATCGCGGTCGGCCTTGTTCTGTATGCAGACAATCACCGGGCTCTGGCGGCCCATGCCGGTGGGGGCCCAGGTGCCGGCTTCCAGCACGGCGTTCAGTGCTTCCGGCTCCGGCATCTTGTCCAGGTAGCAACGGCAGCTGCGGCGGGTTTTCATGGTATTCAAAACTTCATTGGTCATGGTAGTGCCATCCCTTTCATTTAAGGCAATACCGCATAATTCTAAGTGCCGATACGGCGAGCGAGGTGCGGCAGCTGCTAAGCCAAAAGCGCAGATAATACTTTGTGTATTATCGAGCATTTTGGCAACGCAGATGCCGTGCCGCAGCCACCGAAGCGGTGCTTAAGCCGTAAGGCGGGAATTGTGCGGTGTTGCCTTAATATTGCAGCTTTATTATACCATAGGGATGCAAGCAGATAAAACTTTCCTGAAAGTAAAATAAAATTTTTCCTAAATGGAGAAATACGGTATGATGTGCCACACCGCGCCGTGGTATGCTGGAAGCACACAAGGGAGGGCATAAACCATGAAACTGATGCTTGCACAAAATACCGCGCAGCAGCGCGCTGCCGCCCGTACTGAACAGCAGGCGCAGCGCCGGGCAGCTGCCTGCAAAAATACCCTTGCCGCCCGCCGCTTGGCGGTTTATCAGGCCCGGCGGGCAGAATGGCAGGCGGGCCAACCCCTGCGCTGACGGCAAAGGGGCAGGGGAGAGCGCGCCGCCGCTGCGTGCGATAATTTATGAATAGCATGTAAAATCATACAGAATCATGGAAGGCCAGCCTTTTTCGGGCTGGTCTTATTTTTTGCGCCATGGTATAATGTCCCTAAGTCACGAACAAAACTGTAGAATAAGGAGAGAAGGAACCCATGAAATTTTCCGAAATGCCCTATGAGCGCCCGGACATGAGCGCCCTGAAAGAACAGTTTGCCGCACTGACCGAGCGTTTGCAGAATGCCCCCGACTATGCCGCTGCCCGCGCCGCTTTTTTGGAGGAGCAGGTGCTGAACAAGCATGTGGATACCCTGTTCACCCTGGCCAGCGTGCGCCATACCATTGATACGCGGGATAAGTTCTATGATGAAGAGATGGAATTTGCCAACAGCGCCATGCCGCAGATCCAGCAGTGGCAGGATTCCTGGACCGCCGCCATGCTGGCAAGCCCCTACCGTAAAGACTTTGCCGAAGAATACGGCGACCTGATGTTTGTGAACGCCGAAATTGAGCGCAAGGCATTCTCGCCCGATATCATGGAGGAACTGCAGCAGGAAAACGAGCTGACCCAGCAGTATGGCAAGCTGCTGGCCAGCGCGCAGATCCCGTTTGAAGGCGGGGTATACACTCTGTCCCAGCTGAGCCCGTTCAAGAATGACCCGGACGATGCCCGCCGCCTGGCCGCCTGGAAAGCCGAGGGCCAGTGGTATAAGGACAACCAGAAACAGCTGGATGATATTTATGACAAGCTGACCCACCTGCGGGATAAGATGGGCAAAAAGCTGGGGTACGAGGGTTACACCACCTTGGGCTACTACCGCATGGGCCGCAACTGCTATACCAAAGCGGATGTAGAAAAGTTCCGTGCCGCCGTGGTCAAGCATCTGGTGCCGCTGGCGGACAGCATCTACCGCGGGCAGGCCAAGCGCCTGGGCAAACAGTACCCCATGAGCTTTGCCGATAACGCCCTGATGTTCCGTTCCGGCAACCCCGCCCCCTGCGGCGATGCCGATGCCATTCTGGCCCAGGGTAAAAAATTCTATGAGGAACTTTCACCCGAAACCGGCGTCTTCTTTAACACCATGCTGGACAATGAGCTGCTGGACGTGCTTTCCACCCCCGGCAAGGCGGCGGGCGGCTACTGCACCAGCCTGTGGGATTATCAGGTACCGTTCATTTTTGCCAACTTCAACGGCACTCAGCATGACGTTGAGGTGGTCACGCATGAAGCGGGTCATGCCTTTGCCGCATACACCAACCGTGACCGCGTGCCGTATTCCACCGTGTGGCCCAGCATGGAAGGATGCGAAGTCCACTCCATGTCGATGGAATTCTTTGCCTGGCCGTGGGCGGAGGGCTTCTTTGGCAAGGATACCCGCAAGTTCCTGTACAGCCACCTGGCCGGTGCGCTGACCTTTATCCCGTATGGCACCATGGTGGATCACTTCCAGCATATCGTGTACGAAAAGCCGGACCTGACCCCTGCCGAGCGCCACGCCGCCTGGAAAGAACTGCTGGGCATTTATATGCCGTGGATGAAGCTGGATGGCGAGATCCCGTTCTACAGCGAGGGTGAGGGCTGGCAGCGCCAGAAGCATATTTACGAAAGCCCCTTCTATTATATTGACTACTGCCTGGCACAGACCGTCAGCCTGCAGTTCTGGGCCATGCTGCAAAAGGACCGCGCCAACGCGTGGGAGCACTACATGGCATACACCCGCCAGGGCGGCAGCCGCGTGTTTACTGAGCTGCTGAAAAACGCCGGTCTGGACAGCCCGTTTGAGGAAAGCTGCCTGCGCGGCGTGTGCGAAACGGCCAAGCAGTGGTTGGACAGCTATGACCTGACGGGGATCGAATAATGCAGCAAAAGAAAACCCGCCGTGGGCGGGAATACCTGAATGACTTCCGCAGAGATGTCAACGGCAGCTACCTGTACCAGGGCAGCTACCGCCGCTATACCGGCAGCATGCCGTATGCCAAACTGCGGGGCCTGCTGTGGGCGCTGTGCGGCGGGGCACTGGCGGTGCTGGCGGCGGCGGGCATGGTGCCCGCGCCGGGGGCCATGCAGCAGTTTTATGTACTGCTGCCGTATGCCGGGGCGCTGGTGGCTGGCATCAGCGCGGTGTGGGCGCTGGCCCGCATGAGCCGCGGCGGGGCACGCCTGCGCAGCTATGTGTATGAAGAAACGGTAGCCAAACTGCCGCTGCGCTGCCTGTTGACCGGGGGGTTCGCCGCGCTGGCTGCAGTGGGGGAGTGTATGGACGTGTTCTTGAATGGCGGACAAGGCGCTATCCGGTATGCAGTATTATTTGCAGCGCTGGCCGCTGCGGCTGCTGCGGCTGCTTTTGCCGCGGGGCACACCATCCGGGCGGCGGTTTATACCGAAGAATCCGACTCCGGGCGCGAAGAGTAAAAGACCTTGCACCATAACGCAGAATTTAGCCCGCTAAAGTGCGACGCGGAAGAATTTTACAAAATTCAGCGTGCTGTTATGGTTATCCTGCTGACTTTTATTTAGATGTTGCCAAAACGGCGTTTTTTGGTTGACAGAAATTGAAAATTGCGATATTATAACATAGTTATTGGTGACATTTGTTTGCGGTGAGGGAACACCGCAAATGCGGAAAGGCTTAAGCCTTTCTTATTTAACACTCCTTTTGGTAGTGTTAAAATTGCCGCCATTACCAAAATGATTTGGGAGGTTATACAAACATGAAAAACACCAAGCAAGTGCTTGCACTGGCCATGGCAGTTGCAATGGCTGCGGGCCTGCTGGCTGGCTGCGGTTCTTCCGCTTCCAGCAGCGCTGAGTCTGTTGCTTCCGGCGAGGCTACCAGCGAAGCCGCTGCTACCGATACCGGCAGCAGCGATGGCACCCTGGTTCTGGCAGATACCGGCTTTGAGGGCAAGTTCAGCCCGTTCTTCGCCGCTTCTTCCGCTGACCAGCACGTTATCGACCTGACCAACATTGCCCTGCTGGGCGCTGACCGTAAGGGCGAAATGATCCTGAAGGGCATCGAGGGTGAGACCCGCGAGTACAACGGCACCGATTACACCTACTATGGCCCCGCTGACTGCGAAGTGACCGAGAATGCTGACGGCACCGTTACCTATGCCATCAACATGCGCGATGACCTGGTCTTCGCTGACGGCACCCCCATCACCATTGATGACGTCATCTTCAACCTGTATGTTTACATGGACCCGACCTATGACGGTTCCGCCACCCTGTACTCCATGCCCATTGCCGGTCTGGATGATTACCGCAGCAGCATGACCACCCTGTCCAAGCTGATTGCTGAGGCAGGCGAGGACAACACTGATAACAGCCTGTTCACCGCTGAGCAGCAGAAGGCTTTCTGGGATGCTGTTAACGAAGGCGGCGTTGCTTTTGCACAGGAAATCATCGACGCCTGCGTATCTAACGGCTACGCTGAAGAGGGCGACGTTGCCGCTGCTGCTTCCGCCTGGGGCTTTGACGGCCTGGCCGCTGACGCTACCGCTAAGGATTTCTTCCTGGCTATCGCAGAAAACTATGACTGGAACTTTGCTTCCATGGAAGCTGAGACCGCAGGTTCTGCTCTGTCTGACCTGATCCCGGCTGATGTTTATGCTTACTCCACCACCGGTGTTGCCACCGGCGCTGACGTTGACACCGTTTCCGGCATTGTCAAGACCGGCGATTACAGCATGACCATCACCACCACCGAGCTGTCCAACTCCATGATCTACCAGCTGCAGCTGCCTATCGCCTCCCTGGATTACTATGGCGACCGCAGCCTGTATGATTACGACAACCACTCCTACGGCTTCAAGAAGGGCGACCTGAGCAAGGTTCGTTCCGTCACCAGCACCCCCCTGGGCGCCGGCGCTTACACCTTCAATAAGTACAGCGATGGCGTCATCTACCTGGATGCCAACCCCAGCTACTATCAAGGCGAGCCCGCTGCCAAGCACGTCAACATGAAGGAAACCCAGGAAGCCGATAAGATCACCGGTGTTCAGGCCGGCACCATCGACATTTCCGATCCTTCTTACTCTCTGGAAGCTGCCAACCAGATCGCTACCATCAATGGTGGTAATTCTGACCTCGACGGCTCTGTCATCACCACCCGTCTGATGGACTTCCGCGGCTATGGCTACATTGCCCTGAGCGCCAACAACGTTAAGGTCGGCAATGATCCCGCTTCTGAGGAATCCAAGAACCTGCGCAAGGCTATCATGACCGTGATTGCCGCTTACCGTGATGAGGGCATCAACTCTTACTACGGCGATACCGCAAGCGTTATCAACTACCCCATCTCCAACACCTCCTGGGCAGCACCCTCCGTTACCGACGACGGCTACAAGATCGCTTACTCTACCGACGTTGACGGCAACGAGATCTACACCAGCGATATGAGCGGCGACACCAAGTATGCTGCTGCTCTGCAGGCCGCCCTCGGCTACTTCGAAGCAGCCGGCTACACCGTTGAAAACGGCCAGGTTACCGCAGCTCCGGCTGGCGCCAAGATGGAATACACCGTCAACATCGGCGCTTCCGGCAACGGCGACCACCCCTCTTTCCAGGTTCTGACCAATGCAGCCGCTGCCCTCAAGACCATCGGCTTCACCCTGACCGTCAACGACCTGGCAAACGCTTCTGACCTGTACAGCTCTTATCAGTCCGGCGTTGCCGAAGGCTGGGTTGCTGCATGGCAGTCCACCAATGACCCCGATATGTACCAGCTGTACGACAGCAAGGGTTCCACCAACTACTACCAGATCAACGATGCTGACCTGGACGAGCTGATCGAGACTGCCCGCCAGACCACCGATCAGGATGCCCGTAAGGCCATGTACAAGGAAGCTATGGAGATCATCCTGGATTGGGGCGTTGAACTGCCGGTTTACCAGCGCAGCGAATCCGCCATCTTCTCCAGCGAGCGTATCGACACCGCTACCATCCCCAACGATCTGACCCCGTACTGGACTTACCAGTCTGAAATCAATACGATCGCTCTGAAGTAATTTCAGCGCAGCCTGTTGTTGAATTTATGGTGAGCAGCCGCTCTTGGTGCCGCACTGGTTCTGGGAGCGGTTGCTTGCTGTTAGTACAAACGGCGGCAGCATTTGCAGCCCAAATGTGGCCGTCCCATTCCCCCGGACAGTTCCCTCTGTCCGAGGGAGGGGGATGCCCATATTCGGTATCAAAGTAATGAGGTGTATCTGAAAACAAAGAAAATGACGGATGTTTCGCAAACATGAGGCGAATTTAAGGCAAAAAGCCGCAGGAATCCTTTGTGGATTCCAAGGCTTTTTAACGCAAAATTCTGTCGTGTTTGTAGAAACAGGCTAAGGCAACACCGCACAATTCCCGCCTGACTGCTTAAGCACCGCTCCGGCGGCTGCGGCACGGCATCTGCGTTGCCAAAATGCTCG
>ENA-UOJN01001722-UOJN01001722.1-human-gut-metagenome-genome-assembly--contig:-C125IIP-NODE-1722-length-15066-cov-10.912597_pt1 | contig 15066 bp, 8 predicted proteins | sample MGYA00242350_ERZ723897 | MGnify/ENA metagenome assembly ERZ723897 | reverse complement strand
CAAAAAGGATTGCAATATTATTTCAATCGTTTGGAGAAATGGTTCAAAATGCGTTTTTTAACGAATTAACCCACTATAGAAGTTGTTTTCCCCTTCTCTTTTCCTTCAGGAAGAGAAAGACGCACCTTTTTATGATTCAACTCAAGTTCTGCAACATTTCTCTGTTGGGTCGGATCGGCATAGTTTATTATGTACCGACCGAATTCATTTTTCCGTATCATATAGATTCCGGGAGTTTGAATATTCAATATCAAATCCGTACTTACAGTTAATTGTACCGGCTGATAAGCGGCCACCCAACAAGTAGTATTTCCTTCACTATAGACAGCTTGAACAGTAGCATCATTACGGAGTATTTGTATATCTGATAAATTAAAAGCAGCCACATTTTCCTTGCCCATTCCGGGTAGTATCAAATATTGATATGTACCTTGTTTAGGTGCAACACCATGCGTCAAATAGATGGCAGTCACCTCTCCATGTGTTTCTTCCGGGTGATACATTTGCATCACATCATACCATGATCCCGTACGTTCTGCTGTTTCAGCTACAACTTCATGAGTATTGCCCCATACAATATATCCCGTATTATTATGAAAATAGCGTTGTTCCTTTCCCTTGACAGATTGCTTTGTATTCACAACACTCCATCGTGCATTTTCCCAGGAAAGCAGTTCCCCATTTTTATGGCATTGCTCTATAGAAGTGGTAACAACAAGATTACTATCTGCTTGTATACCAGCTCCCAAACAAAGAATAAAGTCATCCGTACAAACCCATGCCTTATGAGCCTTCACTCCGGCACGATCCAACTCCATAACAGTCATACCTTGTTTCTCATCCGAAACAGCTCCTACAAAAGTTCCTTTATTACGAGGCTGATAACTTTTAATCAAGGGCATAGGTGCATTATCTTCAAAAGCTGTTACTCCCGGTAACTTCCGCCAGTCCCAAAGAGGAAAAATATCCAGATACTCCTTACCATCTTTATAAATATAAGTAGCTCCATCTGCCATATAATACCCTTTCATATTATCGCCATTCATCATTTCCGTACCGATAATACGGTCAGAAGCCATTTTTATAGATGCCATCCAGGAAGGACGGCGATGAATTGTATAATCCGACTGCCAGAAATGCTTATGTCCTGTAAGTACATTCACCGCAGGTGCAGGGTAATTATCACGAAGCAGAGCTGTTGCCACAGCCATGCACTCATCTGATTCACCTCCACCTAACTCCGAGGCTGCAAATGCAAGACTCAGTGCTTTATGTACGGGAGCATGATGAAACAGTTGACGTCCCAAAGCATTCACGTCCATCATTCCTTTCCAGATTACCCAACGATATCCCTTATCAATCAGCGTACTCAGAATACTCAACTGTTTATCATCAAATGCTAACGACGTCCCTGAAAATAACCCAGAGAAGAAACTCATTCCGGATACGAACGAAAGCCCATAATTACCAAACTGCTGCTGAGCACCATGCTGGTGAAAGCACCAATCGTCTTTTATACCTTCTGCTCCACCCGTGACTATTTCAGATGCAATGGTATCACGCGCCATCTTTACCAACTCATAATCATTCTGCAATAATGCACGCATCATCACATTTCCGGCAAGCCATACCTTATTCTGTCCGGTCATCCCAAACTTAGCATTCTCCATTACAGTTATAGCGTTCTGTTTCTCCACAGGGGTCAATTGCTTCTCAAACAAGATAAAAACCGTACCCAATGTTTTAGGAATACCTATTTGATTATACCACCAGTTCAAACATACCGGTTTAGCAGTAAACCAATAATTCAAAGCTTTATGAATAACCGCTTCCACCTCCGAAGAACGATAGTAGGAAGTCTGATCGGAGTTATAGAGCTTTACCAGCTCCAGAATACGTTCCGCATGAATTTTAGGCTCCCAGCCGGAACGCTTTTTGTCATCGTAATTAATATCCGGCCATGTTCCGGCTTCCGTGAAAGAAGACAGATAAGTTTCTACTTTCTTTAAATCAAAAGGATATCGCTGATGCAACTCTACCACAACCTGATCCGAAATCTCTGTTTCCGGCTGAATAGACGAAAGGATGGACAATAAACCAAACGGATCTTTACCGGAAGGAACCAACATTCGGGCATAATTTTGCTTGATACGCACCAACTCATCCACACCACTTGCCTGTACAGTAACAGATACAAGTAATACACTAATTATAATCAGATTACGCAAAATTCTCATTCCTGTTTATTTTTTCAGTTGTTCTGTTTCCATTATAACAGCCGCCCACAATATACCGGCAACAGCCTCTTTAGCATTCAATATTTTGGGAACAGTAACATATTCTACAAAATTCTTTTTAATCACAACTCCATCACATGCTCCTATCACATCCAGTAAGCCTCTGTCATTCACCTGTATAAAAGGAAAGAGACTTTGATATCCCCTATATGCAACCGGAGTATATTCCTTTGCTTTTAAGAGCCCTAACTCTACACCACGCTGAATAGAGTATACAAACATAGCAGTTCCGGATGGATCTACAAAATTTAAAGGATTATCTCCTTTATCCACAACCATAAACCAACCGCCGGTCTTCTTATCCTGCACTTCTTTCAGCCCTTTACACATTTTCAGATAAATATCAAGGACCTGCTGATAATTCGGATGTGTTTTGGGTAGTAAAGCCAGTAGTTCAGGTACCACCAAAGTGTACCACCCCATGCCTTCACTCCATACCTCCGGTGACAGTCCGGTAGTTTTATCCGCCCACACAGCCTTTTCAGGTTCTGTAGTCCATGCATGAAGGATAAGTCCATCCGGGCGTTGCAAATGACGGGCAGCAGTAATAATATTCCTACATGCCACATCATAGCAATAATCAGCTTCCCCCACATATTGTGCACAACGTATAAGGAACATCTGCATCATAAAAACACCATCTATCCACATATTAGGACTCCTGTTTCCATGCCAGAACTGTCCATCGGAACTGGGATACTGATCCACAGCTTTCAATATTTGCAAGGCAGCTTTCTTGTATTTCTCATCCCCCGTACGTCCGTATAATGTACAAAAGGCCGAACCTGTCATAAAATTATCGAGATTCGTTAATCCGCCTCCTTTGTAATTACCCGCTTCATCAACGAAATGATCCATATATTTCTTTATATATTCCAGATACCTGCTATCACCTGTTAATTGTCCCAAACGGTCCATAGCCTCAAACATGTATCCCTGCACATATGTATAATCTTTCCAGTAAGCCATCCGATAATCCGGATATCTCGTCATCACTGTTTCCGACAAAGGTATAGCTAAATACTCCGGAGTTACTCCGGGTGTATATCCCAGTTTAGCTTCCGGCACTCCCTGGGAAGTAGTTCGCCGATAGCGGGTAGTAGTCTCCTGAGTAACCAGCATAGTAACCTCTCCTTCCACTACCGTACCGGCTGTATGTTGAGTTACTACCCGATTTTGAGCCATAGAAGAATGACTTGTACTGACCGCACATACGATACAAACTCCTACTATTATTTTCCGTGTTATTATCATAGCCATTATTGATTAAATCCAAATCAACGGGTTACGTACAGGCAGATTACGCACCACTTCGTCGGTTACAGGAAAATGTTCTAACTTCTCCCACGTTGACTGCCAGTTTTTATTATGAATCTGTAGCGCACCGAATATCAGAAAAGGATGTGCTACCGGCCATTCATCCCAATACATTACATCTTTCGTATAAATCCAGCCTTCTTTATCAACGACATAGGGATAGATAAAATTAATACCCTTCTCCATATTCTTACCTCCCTCTGCCGTATAAGTCCATAAATTATCATTCTTATCCGAAAGCGTCTGGCATATTGTTGCCATGGCATCCAGATTAAATAAAGAATAACCATAAGGTTTCGTACGTGCTGTCTCCAACGGAAAACTACCGTCTTCCGCCATCTGCTTAGGTAAAAGTACTTCTTTATAACGCCGCTTACAAAAATCCATCATATCCTTATCACCGGCATAACGGGCAAATACAGCAGCCTGCATCACCCAGCAAGTTCCATGATTATTTTTAGCATTCATCTCGTCTATGCCATACTGATGTGTGAACATCCATTTCAAATAATCAGCAAACCACTGTTTAGTAGACTTTATATCATCCTTAGACAATACTCCAAGCTTTTCTAACTGCCATAACGATTGGGCTACTTCCATAAGATGTACCGTATCAATGATGCCAATACCACGTCCTGTAGCAATTCCCTTAATAGCTTGCGCATACTGCAAGTTAGGATTCATTTTCGTAGACTCATTCACAAACCAGGCACGCACATGCGCCAGTATCGCATCTACATATTCTTTATCCTGAGTCAATAAATAAGCAGAGGTCAGATTACCTACGATTGAACTAAAACGTATCATAGCATGACGATGAGCTACAAAATTATCCGGATTGGTCTCACCATCCCGACGCACATAAGGTCCGTCAGGGTTCAAAGTATCCGGCCACCAATAATCACCCTCCGAATAAAAATCATGTATATCCCCTGCACTGCGTTCCGCTATAAAGGCGGTAACCGTTACCGGTTCCTCCTTTATATTCATAGCGGCACGTTCCAGTATACCCTGCTTTAAAACACACTTCACAAAATCTTTACCGTCTTTATCCGATGTACACGAAATAGCCAGAAAAGAACAGATCCCTAAAAATAACATACCTACCTTTTTCATAATCTTACTGCACCGTTATAAATGATGTTTGGACTTTATCAGCTTTTACAGCTACACAGGAAGTACCGCCTTGCGTACGAACCCGTATTTGTGCCCGCCCGTTACGTGCCTGTACTTTGCGGGAACCGGTTGCCGTGCCCTGATTCTGTATCAGTTCTCCGTCACCGGCAATATCGAAAGAAACAAAAACTCTGGAATCAAGACACCTGATACCATTACTATCTACCAACTGGGCTTCAACTTCAACAATTCCATCTTCTTTAGGAGTAGAAGTTACCCGGAATGCATGTTCCTTCCCCCACTTCTCGGTCTGATATTCAAAGCTCAATTCATCAGCAAGAGCTTCTTTTCCAGCAGCCACAGCACGCAATGTATTCTGCCCCTTAGCAAGCTTCACATTCCAACGCAAACCCGCTGCGGGAAAATCCTGACTATTACGCTTGCGTATCCCCTGACTTTGTCCGTTCACAAACAGTTCCACCGATGGACAGTTAGAGTAAACCAAGACCTCTTTTTCTTCATCGGCATCTCCCCATCTCACAGGCCAACCATGCCCATAGATATGAACCATAGGCTTTTCTGTCCAATAGGATTGGAATACGTAATAACTTTCCTTTTTCGTAAAGTCACGTTCCACCACTCCTTTCTGATTCATATATGGTACCGGATTATCCGGACGCACCGGTGTGGAAAAGTCCTTAAACGGCCAATAAGCAGCACCGGTCAGCCAAGGCATATTCTCCTGCTCCTTCAAATGCCAATCTATCAGCTTAACGATATAACTTTCCGACCAGTCTCCTTTCTTCAACACCAGAACCGAACCATTCAGAGCTGCATCGCCATCACTTTCACCTTCTTTTCGTATAGGAGCAGTAGCCTCCGCATGACGTCCGGCATGGCTATCACCACCCCACTCTACATGCAGAAAATGTTTCACCTTCTCCATTTCTTCTTTGGACATCTGCTGATAATCTGTATAAACCCCACGATACCAACCGGCCCAGATAGAAGGAGAATATACATCTACAATATCGCTACAGAATGCACAACGGCGAATTGCCGTCTTGCGTTCGGCATCAAGATGATGTGCCAGTGTATTCAACTCACTCATCAGACTCCGTATCTCGCGTTGTTCAAATTCAGGAAAGTCATTCGGCCAGTCATTCTCATTACCCAATCCCCAGATTATCACTGAAGGGTGGTTATAGTGCTGGGTTATCATATTCGTCAACATACGTTTCGCTTGCCCGCGATAAGTTTCATTCCCCACACCACCACGGCACCAAGGAATTTCTTCCCAAACCAGAATACCCAGTTCATCACAAAGATTCAAAATGATCTCAGATTGCTGATAATGTCCCAGACGGATGAAATTCACCCCCATCTCTTTCATCATTTTCATTTCCTGTATCATCTGCTCTTCGGTCATGGCAGCAGCTACTCCTGCATGATCCTCGTGCCGATGTGTTCCCCGCAACAAGAGGCGCTTTCCATTCAACATGAAAGGCCCCTTATCTATAAATTCAAAAGAACGGAAACCGAAACGTTCACTCGCTGTCATTTTCTGTCCATTGGCAGTTACAGTAACCTCGCAAGTATATAATACCGGATGATCTACATCCCAGAGTTGTGGTTTATCAATCTGAATATCCAGCATATCCAAATCTCCCAACGGAGTTATTTTATCCAGTGTACGGGTAGATACCGCTTCACCTTTAGCATTCTTCACAGTAACTTCCACCAGTGCTTCACGCACATCTGCAGGATTATAGAATGTACCGGATACCTTCAACGTGCCTTTTTTCAATTTAGCGTCCAATGCCGGTTCTATCCGGAGAGAAGCCACGGAGACTTCCGGAAGATACACCAGATTCAGATAACGGTAAATACCGCCATACAAATTGAAGTCCGATAAATCCGAAGGTATCATTTCAGCATCCCGGGTATTATCACAACGAATACTCAATGGAATTTCACCTCCAAAACGTTCAGCATCTTTGCTTGCCAGAAAAGCTCGCACGGCATCTGTTATATCTACATTCCAACTATCATATCCACCGACATGACTACCCACTTTGGTCATATAAACATATACATCCGTCTTCTGTCCCGCTCCTTCGAACTCCAATACCATCCGTCCGTCAGGATACGGATTATCCAGCTTCAGGCGTGTTTTATACCACCCCGGTCCCTGATAGTAATTCAAATCCGGATCGACAGCATCCTCCGCATTAAAGCAGTGGGGCAACGTAACTTTTGTCCATATAGGTTGCTCTTCCGGCTGACCTTTCTTTATAGGGCGTACCAGTTCCCAGATATTGCCCACATCCTGACGGAGAAACTCCCAGTTATCCGTTAACCGGATCTTATTGCCCGTCACAGGTACCTTCGCAAAGGTACCTGCAACAAAGCAACTCATCACTAACAATGCAATTATACGTCTCATACCTATTGATTCTCCACATTTACAGAATAGCCGTACCTTCTTTCTCTAATTTAGCTTTCTTAAGCAAAGCTTCCAGGAAGTAATAGTCTGCATAAACCAAAGGCACGTCTCTCTCAAAGTTATGCGCACCTGTGCTGTGCAAAAGTAAGAATCCACGGTCACCATCCAATTGCGCACGATAGTTCTTGCTTAAGCTCTCAACAATCGTATCCGCCCATTTCTTGTATAATGCCGCTTTCTCCGGATTGTACATGGACAATTCGTACATGGCACAAGCCATCACAGCAGCAGCAGAAGCATCTCTCGGTTCGTTTGGAATACCCGGAGCATCAAAGTCCCAATATGCAACCATATCTTCCGGCATGGTAGGATTGGTAAAGATGTAATTGGCTATATTCTCAGCTTGCGACAAGAATTCCGGAAGTTTCGTTTCGCGATAACACATGGTATAGCCATACAAGCCCCATGCCTGACCTCTTGACCAGGCTGATTCGTGATTGTATCCCTGATGCGTATGCTTATGAAGCACGTCTCCGGTGATTGTATCATAATCTATTACATGATAAGAGCTATAATTATCGCGGAAATGATTTTTCATTGTAGTGCGTGCATGTGTATTTGCAATGTTATAATACACAGAGTCACCCGTTTCCTTAAATGCCCAGTACAGCAATTCAAGGTTCATCATATTATCGATAATAACCGGACATTGCCACTTGTCGCGGCTGTGATCCCAGGAACGGATACAACCAATTGTTGGCTTATAGCGGGTAATCAATGTGGCTGCAGATTCCAGCAGGATATTTTTGTAGTTTGCATCATTGGTCAGGCGATAACCGTTACCAAAACTACAATACATTTTGAATCCCATGTCATGCGTTCCGCCATTCGTTTTCTGGTCTTCTATATTAGCGGTAAATGCCTGTGCCTGCTTCTTCCAGAAATCATCTTGTGTATACTCATACATATACCACAATTCACCGGGAAAGAAACCACTGGTCCAGTCTCTTGATGCTACCAGGCGCAAGGCACCGTTATCTTCTATCGTGCGGGGAGAAACCGGTTTCCTTTTCAGTTGTTCCTCCGGCATGCTTGCTTTAGCAGAATCTATTTGCGTAAATGCATATTTCAACTGCTGTCCGGCAAAATCAAAACTGTCTTTTACGACATCCGCTTCTTTTGTCGCTTGGCTGCATGCTCCACATACGACCAATAATGATACTAATCCTGTTTTAAATTTCATAATAGTTATTCTTACTAATGTTGATATTGATTTAAAGATTAAATTCTCCATAAAAAGATTGCGCTAAGATAGGCGATTTATCTTAGCGCAACTTTCAATATTGTCTTATTCATTTGAGATTCTATTCCAAACGATATGTAAAACAGGAGCTATTTGGGAGTTTCTCCCTTATCATTATGCCTTTGTACCCACTCTGAAGGTGAATAGCCATAAAATGACTTAAAGCAGTTGGTGAAATAAGCATGACTATTGAAGCCTGTGTAGACCGATATTTCAGAAACCGTATAACTGGATTCCAACAAGAGTTTGGCTGCTATCTCCAAACGTTTATTACGTATCAACTCTGTTGGAGAAAGCTCCGTTACCGCTTTCAGTTTCCGGTACAGGTTGGCACGGCTCAGCCCTAACTCCTGGCTCAACAAGTCTACCCCAAGCTCCGGATTAGAGATATTCTTCTCTATAATCTCAAAGAAACTCTGCGTGAACCGATCATCCCCCGAAACAATCTCGATACCCATCGCTTCCGGAGAGAACTTCTTTCCATATAGTTTCTTCAGTTTCTCACGGGATTCCAGCAAACTGTTGATACGGCAAATCAGCACATCCATGCTGAAAGGTTTCACGATATAGTCATCAGCGCCCACCGAAAAGCCTTCCTTGATATGAACCACCATGGACTTGGCCGTCATCAGTACTACCGGAATATGCCCAAGCTGTAAATCCTGCTTCACACGTGAGCACAGTTCCAATCCGTCCATCTGCGGCATCATAATATCACTCAGTATCAAATCCGGATATTTCTCCAGACTCAGTTCCAGTGCATCCTTACCATTGTTTACATCCAGCACATAGAAATAAGGATCCAGACATTCTTTGACGTAAGCTCTTACTTCATCATTATCTTCCGCCAGAAGTACAGTCCACTTCTTCTCTATCTCAAAGTGCATTTCCTTGGCTGACGGGATAACGTCCTCCACTACCTGCTCTTCATCATCCTCCACCAATTGCTCCTTGTCGTAGACAGAATTGCTGATCGGAATATAAACCTTGAAGATCGTACCCGTAGGCTGATTATGGGATACGGAAATAGTGCCTTTATGCAGAAGTACGATAGAGCGTGTCAGACTCAGACCGATACCCGTACCCACATTCTCTTTATTGTCATCTTCACCCTGATAAAAAGGTGCAAATATATTCTTCATATCTTCCTCTGTAATACCCTTCCCGGAATCGGTAACCGAGAGACAGGCAAACCGGGTATCGGCAGACATCTTATTCAATTCCGCCTGCTGTTCCGACGGAAGTTCGGCAAAGGTACACCGGGACAATGAAAACACAACTTTACCATTATTCGGAGTAAACTTCATCGCATTGGACAAGAGATTAAAGACCACCTTTTCCACGATAGACTTATCAAACCATGCCGACATTCTCTCCTCACTCTTCTCAAAAGTAAATTCTATGGATTTCTTTGCTGCAAGATGGTTAAAGGCATAGTAAATCTCTTGCAGGAACAGATTCATATCCGTTTTGGCAATATGCAATTTCAATTTACCCTCCTGGTTCTTGCGCAGATCCATCAACTGATTCACGAGCAGCAATAGGCGTTGGGCATTACTGAATATCAGGCTCATCTTATTCTTCACACTGGAAGAGAATTCCGGCATAGACACCAGATCCTGTAAAGGTGCAATAATCAATGTAAGCGGAGTGCGGAGTTCATGGGAGAAATTGGTAAACATACGTATCTTCGCCTGATGGAACTCTTCCAGTTGCAGTTTCTCCTTCTGTTTGAATTGCAATTCACGCTCCAGCTTTTGCTTCTTCGATATATAATACATGATGAGTGTCATTATAAAGACAAAAGCAATGACATAAAACAAGTAAGCATACCAGGTTTTCCACAAGGGTGGATGCACAATGATGCGTATCTTACGTGTCTGTTGACTCCAGACTCCATCATTATTAGAAGCCTTCACTTCAAATACATAGGTTCCCGGACTTAAGTTCGTATAGTAGGCTTCCCGACGATTGCCTATATAATTCCAGTCTTTATCGTAGCCTTTCAGGAAAGTGGCATACTGATTCTGCCGGGCAAAAACAAAGTTCAGTGCGCAGTAACCGATAGAGATATTATTCTGATTATAACTCAGCTCTATTTCTTCCATACCGTCCAGCACGGTGTCCAATAGTCTGGTTTCGTCTTCCGGTTCAATCACTTGGTTATTCACTACCAATTTCGTGAATACCAATGGCGGTACAAAAGAATTTAATTGCAACTCCTGCGGACTAAAGGTCACAAAGCCATTGTTACCGCTAAAGCAGATTTCTCCATTGGGCAGTAATAAACCACTATGGGGAGTAAACTCATAGACTCCGATTCCATTCAGAGAATTGTAATTGGTAAACTCCTCTGTCTTCAGATTGTATTTCGAAATACCATTGCTCGCACTGATCCATAGGTTATTATCGCTATCTTCCACAATGGAGCAAATATCATTCTCTATCAATCCCTGTTCCTTCGTTACGGTCTTTACAATTCCTTTTTCTTCCTCGTACAAAGCAATACCGCCGCCGAACGTACCAATCCAGATACGACCGGAACTATCACGCACAATACCCGTCACGTAATTACTAAGCAACCGACGAGGCTCTTTCTCATCCGTATCATAGTAAACCACCTCTTCCCTATTTACATCGTACTTTATCAGACCATCATTACGGCTGCCAATCAACATTACCCCATCACGCAACTTCAGTATGCAGCGCGAACTGGCAAACAGACAACTGTCTTTTCCGCCATTAATAGGAAAGTGTTTCTGAAGTTCCTTTTTATCCGACAAGCGCATCACTCCCATACGTGAATCGGAAGTTATAATCCACAGACTATCATCCTTATCACGAAGCATGGAGTAAATGGACATTTCCCCCGGTAACTGATAATAGAACGTATATTTCTTAGTACGGGTATTGAATTGATAGATAGATCCCTTATTCGTTCCGCACCAAAGTATATCATCTTCCAACAGAAGCCCTTTTATAATATTCTGACTGTACTGCAACTTTGAAGCCTTATCTATCGGATAATACGCATACTGTCTGTTTTCCAGATTATAATCGAGCAGCCCTCTGCCCTCCGTTGCCATATATAAAGAACCGCCGGGAGTGGAAACCATACAACCATATATCCCAAACAATGCGTCAAACACCGTAGCAGGATCATGGAAATCAAAGCGGTTGTTAAAGCGGCTGGAGAAACTCACTCCGCCGGCATACGTCCCCACCCATACCGTCTGACTCCTGTCTACAAACAATGAATAAATGGAAAAGTGGCTCAGATTCCCCTTTTCAAGGGAAGCATCCGTATGTTTCCAGAAAGAATTAGTAGAAAGATCGATGGTATATAGCCCGTCGAACGTACCGATAAGCAACATTCCGCGCAACTCTGATATGGCTCTGACGCTATTGCTCGTCAGAATACTGTTGCCCTTATGATAGGTTACCATTTCCTCTTTCTCAAAGTTTATGCGATACAATCCGCTCAGTCCGCTTCCCACCCATAACGTTCCATTTGAATCTTCATAGATAGTAGAGATACTATTGCCAAGCAGATGAAGTCCCGGCGTCCGGGTAGTTAGCTGCCGTTGCACTTTCATGTTCATATCGCAGACAAACAGGCCTTTCGTAGAAGTGCCTATCAGAATCTGATGCTGCTTCGTTTCGTAGACTACAGAGATAAATTCATCTTTGATCTTCCCGTTCAGGTCTATACGCTGAAATACATCCATTGCAGGCACATACAGGTACAGCCCCTTGGTAGTTCCTATCCAAAGGCGATTACGGGAGTCTACCGTCAGGCAGCGTACTTCACTTTTGGCAAAAGCACCGTATCGTTCGTCAACAAACGGTTTGATACGGTTGGTTTTCAGGTCGAGTTTATTCAATCCGCGTGCCGTACCAATCCACAAATTTCGGTCGTTATCTTCGGCTAAACTCCAGATATGATTATCACTCAGGGTCAGAGAGTCCTTCGGATCATGTTTATAGATCACGAACTCACTGCCATCATAACGATTCAATCCGTTGCGCGTACCAAACCAGATGAAACCTTTGGTATCCTGGAATATTTTAAGCACAGAGATCTGAGACAAACCATCTTTCAGATTCAGGTTTGAGAAATAGAAGTTCTCATTATTCTGCGCGGTTACTTCCAGGGTTGCCAACAAGGTTATCAGCAAAAGAATATGTTTTCTCATAGGTCAAAAAAAAATGTGATAGGCTTATTTCGTCAACAACTCCGTAGCGCACCATAACAATGGAGCATGAGCGTGCAGGTCACCGGTGATTTGTTTGCGGTTCATGTAATGGTTCTTGTCATTCTTGATATTGGTTCCCTCGCATACGTTTGTTATCTCGTCTTCATCATTGATATATGAGACCAATGCCAACCATCCTTTTGTGGCAGCAGGAGCATAGGTTTTCTTATCGAGCCAACCGTGTTTCACACCCACCAGCATGGCATAGGTGAACATTGCCGTGCCGGAAGTCTCTTTATACGAAGCGGGTTCATCAATCAACTGGTGCCACATTCCATCGGGATCCTGATTTTCGAGTAAAGTAGCCATCATCTTTTTATAGGCTTTCATAATAACCGGACGGTTCGGATTATCCTTCGGAAGTACGGAAAGCAGACGGGACATTCCGGCAGCCATCCAACCATTGCCACGTGCCCAGAAGAAAGGAGCTGTGGGGGCGTGATAGAAAAGGCCGTTCGGTCGTTGTATCTTCTCCAGGTACATCGCCATTTCAGCAGCGGCGCGGTCTATATACTTCCGGTCACCCGTAGCCAGATAGGCTTGCGATTGTATGGTGGTTATCATAAACATGTCATCAATCCATACGCGCGTTTGCCAGGAATAGCCCTGCTCAGCATACGCTTTCTCCTCCGGCTTGGCATCGGCAGGAACTTCCCATTGGGTATCGGCATATTTCATTCCGAGATCGAAATATTTCCGGTCGCCCAACTTCTGCATATAGATTTCGAGGGGAACAGCGCCTACCACGTTATAGTCTACGTGCACCATGCGGGGAAGCATATTCTTTTCTGTAGTAAACAAGGGTTCAAAGCGTTCCTTCAGCCGCTGCTGCATATCTTTATTCTTCACGGCTTTGCTGAACCATAAGACGCCCAACCAAGTGCAGGCATCAGGATAAGTCACATAATTGGGAGCTTTTTCCGCCCGCGGATTTCCAAAGCGGGTATGAGGGGTGACCAGGAACTTATTGACTATGCGCGTACCTATCACTTTCGGATCGGCATCTTTCATACGTTTCTTCAAATCAGTATCCTGGGCGTTCATTGTTCCACACCAGCCTGAAAAGGCGGCAAATAGGATAAGTAAGATCTTGTGTGTCTTCATTCCATAGTATTGTTAGCAGATTAATAACTATGGCAAAATTAGGGAATTTGGGTCTGAAGGGTTTGAAAGATCGTTCCAAAAGCTTGAACTATTAGCTCAAAATAGCGTATATAGGCCTATCTCACAGCATCTTCCTCTTCTGCCGGTTCCTCGCCCACCCTAAGCACTTTATGGTCCACCCACCGTACCGGTTCTTTCAGCGGTGTAGGTTTGGTGCAGCACTGCGAACTGACGGCCAGGCGATAGGTTCCATCGGGCAAATCTTTGGGCAGACGGAAGAAAAGGCGCGAACGGGTGTTCATACTCCCCAACTCTGCGGCAGGGAAATGGTGTATCACTTCTTCAGTTTCCGCATCCAGCAGTTCCACTCCGCGCAGGGGCGAATCACCGTTCATCAGCAGCAGGCGTCCTTTGAGAAAGACGTAACCTCCGGGGGTGAGACGTTCATTGTGCGTGCCACTCTCCATATCGCGTATATCGAAGATGAAGGGGCCTCGTTGAAGGGAGTTTTCTACGTGGAAGAGAGGGTCTTCGAATGCTTTTTTCAGTTCGATGCTCAAAGCGTAAGAGAGCGATGCCTGGTTCTGTGCACGGGCGGCAGGGTTGATGCGGTTGAAATTCCACATACCACGCACGACGGGGGGTGAGCCGTCCCATAGGCGTGTTCAGGGCATAGCCGTCTACAAGCGCGTCGCGGGCAACGGACATGAGTTGGTTTACAATCAGTTCGGTGTCGGCGGCACGGTAGATACCCCGGCTGTTTTCTTCGAGGATAAGTGCCAGGTCGTGTACATCGAGTGTGCCCCGCAGTACGGCACGGGGATGGAGGTCGTCACCTTCTTTCAGGTTATAGTGCTGGAGGCGGACACCCCATTCTACACGTTTCTTGTATTTAGCCATAATGATGGAAAAGTTTTATTCAGAGAGGTAAAGGTAGGCAATGCGTGTGAGAGTATGATGGTAGTAGCGGTTAAAGTGTGTGAAAGGGTAAGGAAGAAGTTTATATATGCTTTGATATAGTATTTTATATCTATACATATATTAAATTATATCGATCGGTATATTTATTTATACCGAGTGATATAAATAAATATATGGAATGGTATAATTTAATATATCGATTGATATAATTTCGCATATCATACGATATGTATACTTCATCCTTAGGCTGTAGGAAGGTATAACAAGGGTAGGACGGGAAGTGTAAGACGTTAAGAAACGGCACTC
>ENA-UOJN01001716-UOJN01001716.1-human-gut-metagenome-genome-assembly--contig:-C125IIP-NODE-1716-length-15100-cov-12.737853_pt1 | contig 15100 bp, 10 predicted proteins | sample MGYA00242350_ERZ723897 | MGnify/ENA metagenome assembly ERZ723897 | reverse complement strand
ATAAATATAAATTAAATAATCGAATTTTGTCTTTTGCATCTATATATCTGTCGAGCTGCATCTATATATCGGACGCGCAGCATCTATATATCGGACATGCAGGAGCTATATATCCTGCGCATTGCATCTATAGATCCGTTACGGAAGGAGTTCTTATCCGGAGGCTGAAATGTTTGTTTTCCATAATTCCATGCGATTTATTTGTTATTCTAAAACAAAGGAATTACCTTTGTCGCAACAAAGATAAACAGATTTCCATATAAAAAACTAATAGTTTAGATATTAATTCTCATAAAGTAGGTAACTACATATAAATGAGCGATAAATACGTTTCTAAATATTTACATCATAAAAATCATGGAGAAAGAACAGGATTTATTATTCAATGTAGCCGACATCGTGAAGCGCGCCAAGCGGGTACTGAATTTCAAAACGGATGCAGAATTGGCAGCTTATCTGGGTGTGTCGCGTCCCACACTAAGTAACTGGATTGCACGAAACGGAATTGATTTCCCGCTGCTGCTGGAAAAGCTGAAAGAAATAGATTACAACTGGCTGCTGGTAGGAAAAGGACAGCCTGTACATCAGGCCAAATTTTGCAACGACGAAATCGTTTCGGGTGAAGTGGAAATGATTCATAACCCCAAAACGGCTGATCCGGTAGACGACCGTAGCATACCACTATACGATATTACCGCTGCCGCCAACCTGAAAACATTGCTTGCCAACAAACAGCAACACGTGGTGGGAAAGATACAGATTCCGAACATACCTGTCTGCGACGGAGCGCTCTACATCAGTGGAGACAGCATGTATCCCATCTTGAAATCGGGAGATGTTGTGGGCTTTAAGGAAATCAGCAATTTCAGCAACGTCATTTATGGAGAAATGTACTTGGTGTCATTTTGCATCGACGGCGACGAATACCTGTCGGTGAAGTATATAAACCGTTCCGAGGTGGAAGGTTGCATCAAGCTGGTGAGCTACAATCCACACCATGAACCAATGGATATTCCACTCACATCCATACAGGCGATGGCGATTGTCAAGTTCTCCATCAGAAAGAACATGATGATGTAGAACGGCAGGCAAGCTGGCTAAACTATAAGACAAAAGAAAAGGTGACCAAGCAGTGTTTCCACCACTTCATCACCTTTTCCATCATTTATCACCTAAACCTATATATTATTTGTCTGTGCATCCTTTTGTGCTGAAAGCAACCAGCATCCAAACCATCTTTTCCTGTTCTTTCAGATAGCCTGTCATCAGGTCGGCAGTAACGTCGTCGCCTGCTTCATTAGCCAGTTCAATGATCTTTCTCTCCTCACCAATGAGGTATCCGTAAGTTTCAAGAATATTGCTGACCGCATCGCTGCCGCAAGCCACGTCAGATACTTCTTTGATCTTTGCAACTTTCAGGTATTCGCTGAACTTGTTTTCGGGTACACCACCCAGCATCAGGATACGTTCTGCAATTTCGTCCACCTTCTCGGCTGCGTCGTCATACATACTTTCAAACTTCTCGTGCAATACGAAGAAACCATGCCCCTTGATGTTCCAGTGGAAACCGCGCAGATTCGTGTAATATACCTGGAAATCTGCCAAAAGTTGATGCAATGCAGATACTACGTTAGCTACTCCCGATTCATTTAACTTGATATAATTTAAAGTCTTCATAATTCTATGGTTTTAATAATTTATACTGTTTTTCTTTTTTCTGTTGCAAAGAAAGTGCAAATCGAAGGCAGAAGCAAGCTTGCTTGATTATGCTGAGATGCAGCCTTTCTTCGTTTTTTGTACAAAGATAAGGCGGAAACCCATGCTTGTCAAACAGATAATTTCTATCTTTGCATAGACAGAATCTATATAACCCGTTCAAACCCCTTATTTATCATGACTTTACAACAACTAGAATACATTCTTGCCGTTAGTCAGTTCCGCCATTTCGCCAAAGCCGCGGAACATTGCCGTGTAACTCAACCCACCCTGAGTGCCATGATACAGAAACTGGAAGACGAGTTAGACACCAAGATATTCGACCGCAGCCAACAGCCCATCTGTCCTACTCCAGTCGGACAACTTGTAATAGAGCAAGCCCGTATCGTATTGGAACAGGCAGGCCATATAAAGGATATTATTGAAGAAGAGAAGCACTCCTTGTCGGGTGTCTTTAAGTTAGGTATACTCCCCACCATCGCCCCTTACCTGTTGCCCCGCTTCTTTCCGCAACTGATGAAGAAATATCCTAAATTGGATATCCGCGTAACAGAGATGAAGACGAAGGACATCAAACAGGCTCTTATAAAAGGAGAGATAGATGCCGGCCTCATCGCCACCCTGCCTGAAAAGGATGACTTCCGCCAGATACCTTTATTCTACGAACAATTCTATGCTTATATCGCGCGCGAAAGCAAACTGTTCGATAATAAGATTATCCGTACCTCCGATCTCAGCGACGAACAGCTTTGGATGCTTGACGAGGGACATTGCTTCCGCGACCAGTTAGTCCGCTTCTGTCAGATGAAGGCGGCACAAGCCAGCCAGATCGCTTATCATCTAGGTAGCATGGAGACATTCATGCGTATGGTAGAAAGCGGTAAAGGTGTTACCTTCATTCCTGAACTTGCAATCGATCAGCTCAACGATACACAGAAAGAGTTGGTGCGCCCCTTTGCCATTCCCACTCCTACCCGGCAGATCATTCTCATCACCAACGAACATTTCATACGAACCACTTTATTGGAGGTACTCACAAAAGAAATACAAGCCTCTGTACCCCGCGAAATGCTGTCCCTGCGGGCAACTCAGTGCGTTGTATAGATTTCGTCTATCGGCCCATAAATCTTTTCAATCGTTTTTTTTGTTCTATCGGCAAAAGATGCTATATTTTTGCATCAGTAAAACAAAGTACTAAACCTTTTAAAACAAAAAAGATTATGGAACCAATTATCAATTCTCAGCTTCCTGAATTCAAAGTTCAGGCATTCCAGAACGGAAGTTTCAAAACAGTAACTAACGAAGACGTAAAAGGCAAGTGGGCAATATTCTTCTTCTATCCCGCAGACTTTACGTTTGTATGCCCTACCGAACTGGTGGACATCGCTGAAAAATACGAGCAATTCCAGGCAATGGGTGTAGAGGTATACTCAGTAAGTACCGACTCTCACTTCGTGCACAAAGCATGGCACGATGCATCCGAAAGTATCCGTAAGATCAAGTATCCGATGCTGGCAGACCCTACAGGCGTGCTGACTCGTGCATTCGGTGTAATGATCGAAGAAGAAGGTATGGCTTACCGCGGCACATTTGTCGTGAACCCCGAAGGCAAAATCAAGATTGCCGAAATACAGGACAATAACATCGGACGTAATGCCGACGAACTTCTCCGCAAGGTAGAAGCTGCACAGTTCGTTGCAACGCACGACGGTGAAGTATGTCCCGCAAAATGGAAGAAAGGCGGCGAAACACTGAAACCAAGTATAGATTTGGTTGGTAAAATTTAAGTTCACATCCCTTTTTTATTAGCGAGGTCCCCTTTATCCATTGCACACATAGAGGGGGCCTCTTTTATCTTACATTAGTACCCGTTGGCGAGATTAGTTTATATCGAAAAAAGAAAGGAAGGAAACCAGTTGACGAGTTGACAAGGGAACAAGGGGCTGCGCAATGCTCCTATGCCGCATGGAACCTTGTTCCCTTGTCAACTTGTTAACTCGTCAACTTTCCCTCATAACCGAAAAGAAACGAATTAATCCCGCCAACGGAATACATTAATATAGACTGTTATGTTAGAAACAAGCATTTTAAATCAAGTACGCAGCGTCTTCCAAAACCTGGAAGCGCAGTACACTTTTCATATCACCTGCCATCCCCGGCACGAAAGCGCACAGGAACTGACAGAGTTGCTGAAAGATGTAGCAGGATGTTCCGATAAACTCTCCTGTGAGGTAACTGAAACCGAAGAACCGAAGTTGGAATTCTCTTTGCTGAAAAACGGGAAAGAAACCGGTGTCAAATTCCGCGGAATACCGAACGGTCATGAATTCACATCTTTGCTTCTGGCAGTACTGAATGCCGATGGAAAGGGGAAAAATCTTCCTGATGAAGCCATCAGCCGACGCATCCAGGCGTTGAAAGGACCTATTTCATTGCAGACTTATGTATCATTGACATGTACCAACTGCCCCGATGTGGTGCAGGCCCTGAATATAATGGCTTTACTGAACGGGCAGGTCACACACGAAATGATAGACGGTGCTCTTTTCCAGGAAGAAGTGGATGCATTGAAAATACAAGGCGTACCGTCCGTCTATGCCAACGGTAAATTGCTTCATGTAGGACGCGGCACCTTAGGCGAACTTCTACAAAAGCTGGAAGAAATGTTCGGCTCCGAACCTATGGGAAATGCAGAACCTATCTCACGGACTTATGATGTCCTTGTATTAGGCGGTGGGCCGGCAGGTGCCTCAGCTGCGATTTATTCAGCCCGCAAGGGATTACGGGTAGCTATTATAGCTGAAAAAGTCGGTGGTCAGGTAAAGGAAACCGTAGGAATCGAGAACCTGATTTCCGTACTGCAGACTACAGGTGCACAGTTGGCAGACAATTTAAGAAGCCATATCAATCATTATCCCATCGACTTGTTTGAAGACCGTAAAATAGAGAAGGCGGAGCTTCAAGGAAAAGAAAAGAGGATTTCAGTAGTGGGCGGTGAAGTATTCATATCTCCCAGTGTTATCATCGCCACCGGTGCAAGCTGGCGCAAACTGAATGTGGATGGTGAAACGGAGTATATAGGCAGAGGAGTAGCTTTTTGTCCGCATTGCGACGGGCCGTTCTATCAGGGAAAAGACGTAGCCGTTATCGGTGGAGGAAACTCCGGTATAGAAGCAGCCATCGACTTGGCAGGTATCTGCCGGAAAGTGACTGTCTTTGAATTTGCGGATACGCTGAAAGCTGACCAGGTACTGCAAGAAAAGGCGAAAAGCTTGCCGAATGTAGAAATCTTCACTTCTTCACAGACCACAAAGGTAGTGGGAAACGGTGATAAGGTAACAGCTATCCGCGTCAAAGATCGTGTAAGTAGTGAAGAACGGGATTTCCCATTGGATGGTATCTTCGTACAGATTGGTTTGGCAGCCAATAGCGCTCCTTTCCGTGACATGCTGGAAACGACTCCAATAGGCGAAATCAAGATCGACGCTTTTTGCCGCACCACACTTCCGGGAGTTTATGCGGCAGGAGATGTCTCGAACGTTCCCTACAAACAGATAGTAATTGCAATGGGTGAAGGTGCAAAGGCGGCACTGTCGGCATTTGATGACCGCATCCGGGGAATTGCATAATAGGTACGCGGACGACGCGGATAGAGTATCTTAGTTCTCCTCCTCCAGTCGGAGGAGGAGAACTAAGATAGTACTGTCAATCATCTACCTATCTATTTACAAGAAAGGAATTCAACGATATCCTCTTTTTCTGCCATGTCCAATTTCTGCCGTATGACCGTCTTACGTTGATACACCGTCCGTATGCTTTGCTGGATAACCACGCTAATCTCTTTCGTCGAAAAGTCCGACTTTAACAAACAGCAGAGTTGCAGTTCCTTTTCATTCAGGATATTTCCATACTTCTGACTGATACGGGTATAAAAGCCATCATGTACCATGTCGATAGTCTTATATAAATCACTCCAAACCAGCAAATCATCCACCGCTACATCTTTATTGGCTATCCGTCCCATCTGTACCAATAGCTCCTGATGATCGGAACTGGGATTCGTAGCCACAATACGTATCAAACCTAACTGCTGAAGCAGCATCTTCTTGACAAACTTATCATTATTGCCGCTTTCATCGCCTTCCGTCTCATGCAGCAGACGGCGCAAGGCCTCCAGTTCTTCTTCCTTTTCCACGAGTAAATGCTTTCTTCGCTGCAAATACCAGACGACAGTCAGCAACAACAAAATACAGAGAGCCACCACTCCGACAAAGAAGGTCCGTTCTTTCTGTTTTTCCAGTTGCAGATTCATATTCTGCTGTTGGAGTAACAATTGCACCTTCCCTTTTTGGGCTATCACCCGTTGGTCACGGATAAAGTTGTTATACAACCGGTTTGAGAAGAACGCCACATCCCGGATTGTAAAAGAACGGCTATCTATATAATTCATCAACGTTTTCTGTACCAAATAAAAGTTAGCCAACGATAAGTCCTGGTCAATATAGGGCGAACACACACTATCCCCCATTTGTATATAGTAGCGGGCGGAATCCACCTGCCCCATATTCAGGAAATAACGTGAAAGAGCATAATAAGATAAGGACTCGAAAGGATGTTTCGTCTCTTTATACTCTTGTAAACTATGGCGTTGCAAATTGATAGCTTCCTGATTCTTCCCGGAGTCACTCAATATATCAGCATAGTTGCGCATCACATAGTATAACGCCTTTAGAGAGTCTGCGGATGTATACAGGCATTCGGTAGCTTTACGGAGAGCCAGCAGCGCAGAATCATTCTGATTTGCACAGTAGTATGATATCGCCAGACTGTTGTAATTGGAATATCGCCGGGTGGAATCAGGCTCTATAGCTATCAATTGCTTCTGCAAGCGTATCAGACCTTCAAAGTCATCATTACCTTCCCCTATATTCGCTACGGACCGCAGCAAATCAAGACGGGCTGCCGTATCACCACGCAGGGCTGCAATGCGATTCCCTTCGGCCATCATCTCAGTGGCTTCTTTATATCTCTCGCTATCGTAGAAGTAATGCGCCGCCAGTTTATAGGTACGCAGTAGCTGCAATGTGTCGCGTACGTCCGGCCTCCCATAATAATCCAGAGCGTATAATAGCAAAGAGTCTTCATTCATCACCCAATGCGCATTATAGTGGGCTTGCCCCATAGCCAATGCAAACCGTGCCCGCAATGAATCCGGCAATATTTCGGGATCTTTCACCGACCGAAGCAGAGCAATCGCCTCCTCTGCATTCTGCTGTAACATCTGCTCCGCCTTTTCTATCTGGATACGTTGCGACGGCAGGGCTTCTGCACATGCTGCCAATGCCAACACGCATACCCAACCTATCAAACCATGTTTCAATGCTTTCATGCCGTCCTTCCTTCTTGCTTTAAGTCTTTGCAAAGATAGATATTTATCAATTAACGGAAGTTACGGCATCCCATTTTTTGCACTTTTCTTTATATATAAACTTGAAATAGGAAGATATAAACTTTTCTATAAACCGCAGTTCAAAACACTTTAATTATCAGATAGTTGCAAAACCCATTGCACTTTATTTAGTGCCACATATAAACCGTTTTTCTCCCCCGATCCCCCTACCTTTGTCATGTTCAAAGAACAGAAATAATCACTAAAAATAATAAGAAAAATGAAGAGACTAAGTATCATTTCAGGAGTATTATTCCTATGTACCTCCCTGATGGCGGCAAACAAAATCACAGGGAAAATCATCGATGAGAGTAACAATCAGCACATCGAGTATGCCAATGTCAGCCTGCTGACTCAGGATTCAACATTCATCACCGGAGTTGCCACAGACAACGGTGGCGGCTTCCTGCTGAAAGAAGTAAACGATGGAGATTATATCTTATGTATCTCATGCGTCGGATATGAAAACTCCTATCTCTCCATCCGCAACCTGCAAGCCAACCTGAATCTGGGAGAACTGCCCTTATCGCCCGACAATGTAATGCTGGAAGGTGTTACCGTCACAGCCAGCCCCATCATCAAAAAGACCGACCGGCAAATTATCCTCCCGACCGAAATGCAGACTAAAGCCGCTTCCAACGGAGTTTCCTTACTGAGAAATCTACAACTGTCGCGCATCCTGATCAATCCGATAGACAACAGCATCACGATTCCCGGAGGAGACAATGTGCAACTTAGGATTAACGGCGTAGAAGTGACTCAAGCTGAAATAATTGCCATCCGCCCGACAGATGTGATCCGCATCGAATATATAGACAATCCCGGCGCACGTTATGGAAATGCAGGAGCTGTATTGAACTACATTGTAAAGAGAAGAGAATCAGGAGGGAGTATCTCTGCCGATCTCACCAACGGAGTATCCGATACGGGATATGGCGAACATAACCTCGCCGCCAAATACCACTTCAACAAGTCAGAGCTCAGCACTACCGTATATTGGGGACAGAGAGATCTGAAGTGGACACGCGAAAACTATGAAAGTTTCCACTTCCCGGAGGCTTATCAGGAGAACAGAGAAGTCGGAGAACCGACCAAAGTAAAGTATGATAACCTTAACTTCAACCTCAATTACAGCTACCAGGATAATGACAAACAACTTCTCAATATTGCTCTCAGAAATCAATACAGCGATACTCCCAGTTCCATGTCGGACAGAATCAGTACATTGTATGAAGGAGACACCTCTTACTCCATATCCGACCTTTCTACCTCCAAAGTAGTTATCCCTTCGTTGGATATCTATTACCAGAGGAATCTGAAAAACAAGCAGACAATCTATGCAGATATAGTGGCTTCTTACCTGGACAGCAAGAATGAACGGACTTTTATTCAGAAAGCCCTTAATAATGCCAATAACGATACGGATATCTATTCGGAAACCAAAGGTGAGAAGTACTCCATCATTGGAGAAGGTATCTACGAAAAACAATTCAGTACGGGTAAGTTTACCGGAGGCATCAAGCATACACAGGCCTATTTGCAAAATAGATATTCGGGGAATATAGAGAATAAAATCACGATGAATACGGCCGAAACGTACCTATTTGCCGAATACCAATCAAAGATAAAAGCTCTGAACTACACAGTAGGGATTGGAGCCATGAGAACTTATAACAGTCAGGAGCAGTATTCTTCCGAGAAGTATATAGTCAAACCTTCCTTAAGCCTGTCGTACTCTATCAACGGGAAGTGGTTTTTCAGATACAACGGATACGTGTCGGGCTATGCCCCTTCCCTGTCCGACTTGAACGACATCTCGCAAGCAATGGATAAGTATCAGATACGCAAAGGAAATCCCGACTTAAAGTCTGTTACATTCTATGCCAATACACTGTCTGCCAGTTGGCAAAGCAAGTATGTATCTGTCGATTTATTTGAAAGATATAGTTATGACAATAAGCCGATTATGGAAAATACCTACTACGAGGACGGGTATTTTGTCCGCACTACCGAGAATCATAAAGGTTTCCACCGGATCAATCTGGAGACAGCTATACAAATACGACCTTACAAAGAGTATATCTCCATTAAAATCACTCCGTTTCTGAACCGCTATATCAGCTATGGCAACACCTACACGCATACACACACCAATGCAGGACTGCGAGGCAGTCTGATGGCAATGTACAAGAACTGGGTACTGATGGCAGAAATGAATACCAGCAACCACACTCTGTGGGGTGAAACACTGACTAAAGAGGAGAAGCTGCACACCATCATGGCAGGATATAATACGGAAAAATGGAGCCTTTCTGCCGGAGTGTTGAACCCGTTTACCAAGAAGTATGAACAGGAAATAGAAAACTTATCAAAGTCGGCTCCCTACCGCCAGTTAGCGTATTCCAAGAACTTAAGGCTTTTGTTCATGGTAAATGCATCCTTCAGCCTTGACTTCGGAAAGAAGCGCAACAGCCAAGGCAGAAGAATCAACAACAGGGATACCGATACCGGAATCTTGTCCGGAAGCAAGTAATTGTCTTCCTCACGAAAAGCAGGGATCCGTCCACTAATTGAGAATATTCAATTCCTGGATCAGGTTTCCTGCTTTCCCGTATTTCTCAATCATAAACAGTATATAGCGCACGTCCACCCCGATGGTACGCTGCATCTTCGGTTCATAAAGAATATCACTGCCCATAGCTTCCCAGTTTCCATCGAAAGCCAACCCCAGCAATTCACCTTTCGAATTGAACATCGCACTACCACTATTGCCACCCGTAATGTCATTATTAGAGATGAAGCACACCTTCATTTCGCCCTTTTCATCGGCATATCTTCCGAAATTGCCCGAAGAGAGTAATGAAAGTATCTCCGGCTGTACTGCAAAATCAACATCACCCACATGAGCTTTCACTTTCTCCAGGACACCCTTTGTCGTTGTATAATAATCATATTCCGCTCCGTCAAAAGGAGTATAACCGCATACCGTTCCAAAGCTCAGCCTCATGGTGGAATTGGCATCCGGATAAAAGTTACGAGACATATACATCCGACGGATAGCCCCATTCAGCAAGCGTTCCCCACGGATGATCTCCGTAGTAGGTGCCTGCATCTGCATATTCATATCGAACAACATCGTCAGCATATCAATGCCCAACGAGATAGCCGGATCATCGAAAATCTGATAGGTAGTATCCCGTTCAAGAAAGCGTTTCAAACCACGGGGAGTAGTCAACTCAGAACTTGCATAAAGACTATCTACGAAAGCTTTCTCATCCCCATTATATTTCTGTGCGATAGTATGGTAGATTTCCGGCAGGAAAGTGGTATCCACTTTTGAGCGATACTCCTTCAACAGTGCCGTAAATACTTCCTTGTCTATATCCAGATCCAAATTAGAGTATTGCTCAACGATATCTTTCAAGGCGGCAATAACTGTTTTCTGCTCCCCTTCAAAGTCGAAGTTCAGAATCTTCAGTGCAAGCTGCACTAATTCCGGTCCATATAAGAAGGACTCGATAAAGTAAGCCTGTGCACGGTTTACCTCCCGGCGGTTCTTATAATTCAGTTCCAGGTCTGTAAATAGTTGAAGAAGTTTCTCACGTTCGTCCGGGTTTTGCTGTATCCATCGACGAATTTCCTGTTCCATTTCACGTTTCTTCTCCAGGATTCCCAGCTTACGGATAGCACGGTTGACACCGATACTGTTCTTCCAGTAATTGGAGCTTTCATCGTATTTGGAAGCATACTTAATGCGTATGCTGTCTTTACTGTCCATTTCACGTTTCCAGATGGCTTGCTTCACTCCACGGATGTCAATCTGCGCCTGATTGGAGTTATTCATCATTTCCTCGATACCGAATGAAGAAAGGTAACGTTCCGTACTTCCCGGATAGCCTATCGTCATACAGAAAGAGCCTTCCTTATAGCCATCCAGTGAAATCGGCGCTACATATTCAGGGTGATACGGGACATTGTCGGGGGAGTAATCGGCAGGCTGGTTCTTGCGGTCTGCATAAATACGAAACACACAGAAATCTCCTGTATGCCGAGGCCACACCCAATTATCCGTATCCCAACCGAACTTACCGACAGAGGAAGGAGGTGCAAACACCAGCCGCACATCGTTGAAATCGCGGTAAACGGAGAGCCAGAACTCATTGCCTCCATAATAAGCATCTACCACGCCAAGCAAAGTGGAGTCTTTCAGGGATACCTCACCGCCTATTACCATCATCATAGAGTCTACCGCACTGGAACGTTCCAGCTCGTTCATCGAAGGTTTAACGGCTCCCAGCACACGCTTGGTTACATCTTCCGTACGAAGCAGAAAACGAACATAAAGCTCCGGATTAGGCAATTCCTCCGCACGGCTACGGGCTACGAAACCATCTTTCAGGTAATCATGCTCCACCGACGAATGTTGCTGCACACTACTGAAGCCGCAGTGATGATTAGTAAACACCAACCCGTCTTCCGACACTACCACACCGGAACAAAACCCTCCAAAGCTGACTACCGCATCTTTCAACGACGGTTTCTTCGGATTATATAGTTTATCGGCAGGCATTTGCAGGCCGAGTTCTTTCATAGTCTTACGGGTCTGTTTATTCAGGTTTCCCAGCATCCACATACCTTCGTCCGCCTGTCCCGTCAACGTGAAGAGGCTGCAAGCTACAATTAGGATACACTTTAGCTTCATTCTATACTTGGTTTAAATTACAATTTATATCTTAAGTTAAGAGTATATAAGAAATATCTAACTCAGTTCCCCTCCTTTGAGAAGGAAGGGTGCCCAAAGGGCGGAATGGTAGGTAAAAAAATCCTTATTTTATGACTAATAAGTCCTTTATAACTTCAGCTACCACCTCCCCCTACGGGTACTCCTCCTTCTCGAAGGAGGAGAATTTAGTTAGATTTAGCTCATGGCATACTCTCATTTTGAATAATTTAGTATGATATACTTTCCAATTGCGTCATTCTGCAATCAGTCTTAGTTTTTTCGCTCCAGTACGTGCTTTCAGCCATTCGGTAATCTTCTGTTTCTCATGGGCGTCGGGATGCTTGCCAAATTTCAGCACAGCAAGCGTAATGGTATCTGTCCGTACCGAATCAACCGTCAGTTCTATGGCATGAGAGATAGAAACAGTTTTCACTGACGGATAGAGAACTTTTAGCTCCGGAACGATCGTTTTGCCCAATTCATCGAAAGATTTGTATCTTGCCAGACTTTGTTCCAGCACTGTAATTTTCTTTGTTTGTTCCACCAGTCGTTCCTCACTGTTTTTATAGAAATCTTCCATCACCATAGCTCGGATAGAAGAAATATCCACAGCTTCATTATTCATTCCCTGAAGAACGATCAGCTTCGTTTCACCTAACTTATAGTCCTTCATCTTGTTGCGGGCAATGGCAATCGAAGCTTCGGGAACTTCTTGTCCGATCAGTACCACGCGTATTTCATTGTCTTTGTTGCCATGATAATGGATTTTTTTATCCAATACCTGTGTATTCTCAAAAGAAAGCTGTTCGGCAACAAACCGATTGGCGGCACTCTCATAGAAAGTACTCTGAATAATGCCTACCGTCAAGTAGACGGCCGGACACATAGTCAGCACGGCAATGAGTATTATGTATTGGCGTACTTTCTTCTCCCGCTTCTTGTCCACAAACTCTTTACGCTGGAAGTGCATCACACGCACACCGGCAAACGTGGCAAGACTGATGAATACCGAATTAATGAAGTAAAGATAGAATGCTCCGAGGAAATAAACCAGATTCCCCGTTGCCAACCCGTAACCTGCCGTACAGAGTGGCGGCATCAAAGCCGTAGCAATGGCAACACCTGGAATCACATTTCCTTTCTCCTTTGTAGACAGGGCAACTACACCGGCAAGACCACCCATCAATGCGATGAATACGTCATAAATTGTAGGTGAAGTACGTGCCAGAAGCTCCGACTGCCCTTCGGCAACAGGGCTTACAAGAAAGAAAATAGTAGCCGTAGTTACGCTGAACAGGGTGGTTATCAGAAAACTCTTCAGTGAACGCTTCATCAGTTCGAAGTCATTCAGACCGACAGAAAGTCCCACACCCATGATAGGTCCCATCAATGGGGAAATCAACATCGCACCTATGATTACAGCTGTAGAGTTGACATTCAGTCCCAACGATGCCATAAAGATGGCAAAGATCAAAATCCACAGGTTAGCCCCTTTAAACTCTACTCCCTTGCGGATGGAGTCTACTGTTTCCAGCTCATTGTCCTTGTCCTTCCTCAGATCAAGGTACTCGCTCAGGAACTTTTTAATGGCAAAAACATTCCGGTTTTGTTCAGGTGTTTCCATCATATCATTTACAATTTGACGATTTACAATTTACAATTTACCATGCGGCTCATTTAGTGTTTTAAGAGTTTGTTCAGGATTGGTATTTGGTTCAGCGGTAAATCACGCTTAACGACATACGCAATAAACAGTAACAGCAAAACTGTACGATATGCCATACGCAAATAGATATTGTCTATCGATACATATTCGGCAGCTACATAAAGCACAGCGGCAAGAAGTACATACATGCCTATCGCCTTCAAATCGTACTGTATCGGATATTTCTTCTGACCGACAAAGTAAGAAAGCAGCATAGCAACGCCGTATCCTGTAAACCCAGCCCAGGCACAAGCAATATAACCATACTTTGGAACCAGGAAGATATTCATCAAAATCAGGATGATACAGCCCGTCAATGAGAAATAGGCTCCCCAACGGGTCTCATCAATCAATTTGTACCAAAAGGACAGGTTGAAATAAATCCCCATAAAGATTTCCGCCGCCATGACGATAGGCACCACCCGTAACCCGTCCCAATAATCACGTCCGATGACATGACGCAGGATGTCCAAGTAGAACATCACAGCCAGAAAGGCAAGCAAGGTAAAAATAATGAAGAACTTCATAGCCTGGGCATACATTTCACGACTGTCTTTCTCCTTACTCTTACCAAATACAAAAGGTTCATAAGCAAAGCGGAATGCCTGGGTAAACATAGCCATAATCATGGCTATCTTACTGGCAGCTCCGTAAATACCGAGTTGTATGGTAGCTTCCGCCTCATCGGGATAAACGAAAGGAAAGATAATCTTATCAGCCACCTGATTCAAGATGCCTGCCACACCCAGAATTACCAACGGCAGAGAGTACCGAAGCATCCGTTTCAATAACTCTTTATCCAACACATAGGTAAATCCCCTCAGTTCCGGTATCATGCACACCATAACAACAGAGGTACATACCAGATTGAAGAGGAAGGCATACCCCACGTCATTCCCTTCCAATATGACATAATAGAAAAGATTGAGTGCAATATTGAGGAAGATAAACAGCAACTTCAGTGCAGCAAACTTGATAGGGCGTTTTTTATAGCGCAAATAAGCGAACGGAATACTTTGAATGGCATCCATTGCTACCACAATCATCATCATACCGATATACCAGGGATGTTCGCCGTATTCCAGCCATCCGGCAATAGGTTCCAGAAACAACAATCCCAAAGCAACGAATACCAATGAACCGATACTCACGCTCAACAAGGTGGTAGAGTACACCCGCATCGGGTCATCCTGCCCTTTATTGGCAAAACGGAAAAACCCCGTCTCCATACCACACGTCAGCAATACCAGTATCAATGCCACCCAGGCATATATATTCGTAACCACACCATAGCCACCCGACGATGCAGGCAAAGCTATCGTATATACAGGCACTAGCAGATAATTGAGGAAACGCCCTACAATACTACTCACCCCGTAAATAGCCGTTTCTTTTGCTAAACTTTTTAATCCCGCCACTTTATTTAATGATTAACGTTTAATTATTAATGGTTAACAGTACTATCTCCATTCTCCTCCTCCCGGGAGGAGGAGTACCCAAAGGGGGG
>ENA-UOJN01001702-UOJN01001702.1-human-gut-metagenome-genome-assembly--contig:-C125IIP-NODE-1702-length-15180-cov-8.822281_pt1 | contig 15180 bp, 18 predicted proteins | sample MGYA00242350_ERZ723897 | MGnify/ENA metagenome assembly ERZ723897 | reverse complement strand
ATTGACAAATCGATTTTTTGTGTTATTATAAAAGCGTAGAGAATATGAGAGCTTTACCAAGAGAGTATTTGAGAGTTTTCAAAATAGTTTATTACAACTGCATAGTGGTGACGGAGTGATAGTGATTCTATTACTTCGTCTTTTTATTTTTAAGCATGTTTCAATGACGGACAAGGCACCGGTAAAAACCGGTTAGGATAAAGTCTTGTGAGTGTGCGAGTGTTTGGCATTAATTTTCCTGATTGGCAATTGCAAAGTGGTGAAAGAGAGATGGAGATGATTCTGTTTCTCTATTTTTTTTACCATAATTTGGTTATCCGGAAACCGACAGTTGATACGCCAGGAAAGAAAAGTTTGAAAGGGGTTTGAAGCAATGAATGTTTATGCGTATGCAGGATTTTCTTACTTGTTCACTGCGGCTATTTCGTTGTTTATGATTGGCGTAGTGGTATTGCTCAATAAATTGATGGGCAATAATAATTCTAATGGAGAAGGGATGGAATAACGATGGAAATGAGTCTGGTCGCAACATTGTTTCCTGGTATTGCCAGTTTATTTGTGCAAGATCCTGTAATCGCCTGTGCGCGTATTTTTATGATAATTTTCGGTTTTGCTCTGGCTTATCTGGGCTTTAAGAGAACTTTAGAGCCTTTGATCATGGTACCGATGGGTGTTGGTATGATTTGTATCAACTGCGGCGTACTTTTTTTAGACGGCGGTAAGCTTGGCACTTTGTTTTTGGATCCGCTCGTTTCAGAACCGGGCGCATTGATGAATATCATGCAGATCAATTTTTTACAGCCGATCTATAATTTGACCTTCAGCAACAGTCTGGTAGCCTGTCTGGTTTTTATGGGCATTGGGGCTATGTGTGAAATTGGTTTTATTTTGGCTAATCCGTGGACTTCCATCATTATTGCTATTTTTGCCGAAGCAGGTACCTTTGTTACGCTTATTCTGGGTGTGAATCTTGGATTGACTCCACCGGAAGCTGCTGCTGTAGCTTCGATCGGCGGTGCTGATGGGCCGATGGTTCTGTTTACTTCCTTGATGCTGGCTCCGGAACTGTTTGTTCCGATCTCCGTTATTGCTTATCTTTATTTAAGCCTGACTTATGCAGGCTATCCGACATTAGTAAAAATGCTGGTGCCGAAAAAATATCGTGGTATCGATATCATTTTTGATGCTCCTGAAATTCCGAAAACCAAAAAATTTATTTTTATTTTAGTATGCTGTGCTTTGTTATGTATTTTACTGCCGATGGCGGCGCCGTTGATCATGTCCTTCTTCCTGGGTATGACGATCAAAGAAGCTGAAATCGTTCCGTATCAGGATCTGCTGGAAAACGTTATTCTTTATGCGGCTACTTTGATGCTGGGTCTTTTGCTTGGCACGTTATGCGAAGCCTCTACCCTGCTCAATCCCAAAGTTGCACCGCTGATCATTCTTGGTGTGGTAGCTTTGGCAGTATCGGGTGCTGTAGGACTTTTAGGCGGTTGGGTAGTTTATAAATTCAAAAAAGGAAATTTCAATCCGGTTGTTGGGATTGCCGGTATTTCCTGCGTGCCGACTACTGCTAAAATCGCTCAGCATATAGCGGAGGATGAAGATCCGTTTGCTGTAATCATGCCGGTGGCAATGGGTGCTAATATCGGCGGCGTTATCGTTTCAGCAATTGCCTGCGGCGTGTTTATTTCGACGATCCACCTGGTTAAATAAGATTTGAGACGGGGCAATAAAGATGGTAGAAATAAAGAAGATACTGCACAATAAAATATATTATTATGAGCAGTTGGATTCTACTAATCTGAAAGCGCTGGAGCTTGCAAAGCAGGGGGCAGCAGAAGGTACAATTGTTATTGCCGCAAGGCAGACTGCCGGACGAGGACGAATGCGGCGGAAATGGGAATCACCGGAGGGGAAGGGATTGTGGTTTTCCATGATCCTCAGACCAACGATCGCTGCCGAATACTGCGCCCAAATAACGCTGCTGACAGCCGTTGCAGTGGTGAAAGCTCTGCAGGTACTGACTGATAAAAATTTTTCTATAAAATGGCCCAACGATATCATGCTGGACGGTAAAAAAGTCTGCGGTATTTTAGCAGAAATGGCACTGGCTGCTGATGGCAGTATCGAGTACGCCGTTGTTGGCATTGGTATCAACATAAATATGTCTTCTGAAGATTTCGGAGCCCAGCTAGAAGCTACAGCCACTTCTCTTTATCTGGCAACGGGCATCGAATACGAGCATGAACAGGTCCTCAAGGCGCTTCTGGATGAATTCGATCTGCTTTACTCTCACTGGCACTGCTGCGGTTTTGCTTTGATCAGGCAGGACTGGCTGGACTACAGCTGTACACTGGGTCATAAGGTTATAGTAAGGGACAATGATACAGAGATTTATTCCGGAATGGCGGAAGACATGGATGATTATGGGAGTTTGCTTGTACGAAATGCTGCGGGAAAAATCGAAAGCTTCGATTTTGGTGAAATAAGCATCCGCAGCTGCTGAGGTTGCAGTAAAGGGAGGGATTGAGAGATGGAAGCATTTTTATTGGGCGAAAGTATTAAAAGTGTAGGCGTAGCGGCAATGCTGCTGGCGCTCACACGCACATTGAAAGACGAAGAAACGGCCAAAAGAGCATTGACTGAAGCCGGCCATAAATTTGTGGTAACAGAGGTCGGCGGTAAAACTTCTTATGATGATTTTCACGAAAAGGTGAACAGGGCCGTAATTGGAGCCAGTCTCAATTCTGGAATCATTGAAAAGACGGCTAATGATATTCACGCTTTGATTCACGCCACGGAGGAAGCTAAAAAAGGTATTTTAGTCAGCGTTTCTTCCAGCGCCAGCCTGGCGCTGAAAATAGCTGTCGTACGTGGCAGTGGCTGGCTGGCAGTGGCATTGTTCGGTAAATCGGCGCTGCATTATATGACTAATCATGAGCGGGCCGGTTTGGGAGTCATGCATATATAGATCCGGGTGAAAGTAAATAGTGGCGAATGAGAGAATGAAGGCGCAGTTTGCAGCTGTGCTTTGTTCTCTCTTTTTTTATCCGGGTTCGGTATATATGAAGCAGTTTTGTAATAAGAAAGGAGAGAATGTAATGGAGCTTAAAGGTATTACGCGTGAGTGGGATTCTTTAAAGAAAGATGCTGCGGCAAGAGCTGCCACAGCTGCCCCTTACGTCAAAGAAGGAAAAATAGTTGATGCCAAAGATGCAGTCGCTTTACTGGAGGCTGTTATTAAACCCGGCGATAAGGTCAACATCGAGGGCAACAACCAGAAGCAGGCTGATTTTCTGGCGAAAGCACTCTGCCAGGTCGATCCTGGCAAAGTGCATGATCTGCACATGGTACAGTCTGTTTTGACCTTGCCTGAACATCTGGATGTTTTTGAAAAAGGTATCGCTAAAAAGCTGGATATGTCCTTTTCCGGCCCGCAGGCAGGCCGAATTGCCGAATTTTTAAAAGAAGGCAAATTGGAGCTGGGAGCTATCCATACTTATTTGGAACTGTATGGACGTTATTTTGTTGATTTGACTCCGCGTGTCGCATTAATTGCGGCAACGAAGGCTGATCGCCATGGCAATCTGTTTACCGGTTTCAGCACTGAGGATACTCCGGCGATCGTAGAAGCGACTAAATTCCGTCAGGGTATCGTTATTGCGCAGGTCAACGAGATCGTAGACGAGCTGCCGCGCGTTGATATCCCCGGTGATTGGGTCGATTATGTTATTCAATCTCCGAAACCGTTTTACATCGAACCGCTCTTTACACGTGATCCGGCACTGATTACTGATGCTCAGGTTTTAAAGGGCATGATGGCGATCAAAGGTATCTATGGCGAGTATGGTATTAAAAGCCTGAATCATGGTATCGGTTTTGATACGGCTGCAATCGAGCTGCTGTTACCGACTTATGGTGAGGAGCTGGGATTGAAAGGCAAGATCTGCACCAACTTTATTTTGAATCCGCATCCTTCGATGATCCCGGCTATTGAAAGCGGTTGGGTCGAATCGATCCACTGCTTCGGCGGTGAATTGGGCATGGATGAGTATGTAGCTGCCCGCAGTGATATTTTCTTTGTCGGGCCGGATGGTTCGATGCGTTCAAACCGTGCTTTTTCTCAGACGGCAGGACATTATGCTATTGATATGTTTATCGGCGGCACACTGCAGATCGATCCTTATGGCAACAGTTCTACAGCTACGGCTAACCGTGTGGCAGGCTTCGGCGGCGCTCCAAATATGGGCTGCGACCCGAAAGGCCGTCGTCATTCTTCCGAAGCATGGCTTAAATGCGGTGAAGAATATGGCATTAAAGAAGCAATGTGGGGACCTGTACACCGCGGCAAACGCCTGGTCGTACAATTGGCCGAAACCTTCCGTGAAAAACTGGCGCCTGGCTTCGTAGAGGAACTGGATGCTTTTGCTTTGGCTAAAAACGCTAATCTGCCGATTGAACCGGTTATGATCTACGGCGATGACCTGACTCATATCATTACCGAGGAAGGTATCGCATACCTGCATAAATGCAGAAATATGGAAGAACGTACTGCCGCTATCCGTGGTATCGCAGGCTTTACCGAAGTCGGTATGAAGGCTGATCCGAAAGAGACCCTGCGTCTGCGTGATCTTGGCGTTATCAAGACTGCCGATGATCTTGGTATTGATATGAGCAGAGCTAACCGTTCCATGCTGGCGGCTAAAAACGTACATGACCTGGTCGTTTGGTCTAAAGGTTTGTATAATCCGCCTGCTAAATTCAGAAACTGGTAAGAGGAGGAGATTAACGTGGCATTACAGGTTTTGGAATTTGAATTTAAATCTGCTGCAACACAGGAAATCGTTAAGGAATGGTCGCATCTTGGTGTAACCGGTTCCGGCGATTTGGAAGTACTTATGGAAAAGAAAGCTTTGAACGGCGGCGTTAAAGCCAAAGTAGTTACTCCTGTTAAAGGCTTTGATGCGGTTTGGGAAAAAATGCTCGGAAAATTTGTAACTGATACAGGTGTTGGCAATGTAAGTATCGAGATCAACGATGATAACGCCACCCCGATCGTTGTTTATATGAGATTACGCCAGGCACTGGCAGAAGCTACTGCAAAGGAGGCTGAATAATTATGAAAAACTGGACTGAACTTGAAAACAGCAGCTTCTTTGACGCTAATGCCCGTGAACGTGCTTTGGGCATGGTCGACAAAGGAACCTTTACGGAGTTTTTAAATCCGCTGGATCGTTATTGCAGCCCGCATCTGCCGGTACTTGGGACTGCTGTGGAATTTGATGACGGTACTGTCTGCGGCGTTGGTTTGCTGGGCAAGCATCCTGTTTTTGTAGTATCAATGGAAGGGAAATTTATTGGCGGCGCTATTGGCGAGGTCAATGGCGGTAAAATGGTCGCAACTATTCGCCTGGCATTGAAGGCGGCTGCTGACATTAAAGCTAAATACCCTGAAGAATATGCTGCAAGACGTCCGCTGGTCGCGGTTTCTTTTGAAACCGGCGGCGTACGTCTGCACGAAGCCAATGCCGGACTTCTGGCCCATGCCGAAGTAATGGATGCCTTCCAGGACTGCCGCGGTATCGTTCCGGTAGTAGCGGTAGTTGGCAGTAAAGTCGGCTGCTTTGGCGGTATGGGCTTTGTAGCTGCAGCTACCGACGTCATTGTGATGAATGAAGAAGGGCGTATCGGCCTGACTGGCCCGGAAGTAATCGAACAGGAAATGGGCAAAGACGAATTTGACGCTTCCAACAAGGCTTTGGTTTACCGGACAACCGGCGCTAAACATAAATATATCATTCAGGATTGTAACTATCTTGTTGAAGATAAAATCGGTGAGTTCCATAAAACTCTGGCTGAAGTGGCTGAGATACCAATGGCTGAGATCGAAAAAATGCGCCGTATCGGTTCTCTGAAGCTGGTACAGGAACAGCAGGAGCTGGTGAAGCTTGTTGGAGATATGCAGCCGAAGGATTCGATGGATCTGTGGAAATATTTCGGTAATGAAGATCCGGCAGCTTTGCCTGAGATGACAACAGCGGAATTCCTTAAAGTAGTAAAACGCAGAGTACGCAGTTAAGGAAAAGGAGGAATATGAACATGGAAGAATTGGACAACACTATGATAGGTCGCGGACGCGATGCTATTGATATGATCATCGATAAAGATTCCTTCCAGGAAAATATCATTGACGGTTACAGCTTCGATCCTGATTATGGTCCCGGGTCTGTTGTCGGTACTGCTAAGCTGAACGGCAAACCGACTACGATCATCGCTAATGACGCGATGGCGTTTAACGACAGATTTCCTGTTGTTTTCGGCGGGGTCATTGGACTTGAGGAAGGTTATAAGATGGCAACGGCAGTTTATCGGACTATGGAAGCCGATAAGGATAAACCGCTGCCTGAGAAACGCGCTATCGTTTTGATAGTTGATACTCCTGGTAACGGTCCCGGCAAAATGGAAGAAATCGCCGGCATGAATAAATCCACAGGCGGTTATCAGCTGGCTTTAGCCGAAGCACGCAAAGCAGGACATCCAATCGTGGCCATGGTCATTGGCCGCGCAATTTCCGGAGCTTTCCTGTGCCATGGTTTACAGGCCGACCATATTCTGGCCCTTTCCAAAGATTTCGGCACCATGATCCATGTTATGCCGCTGACCTCCATTGCCAGGATCACGAAAATGGATATCGAACGGTTGGAAGAGCTTTCTACCAGCAATCCTGTTTTTGCAGCCGGTGTAGATTTCTTCTACAAACTGGGCGGCGTACAGGAAATTGTCAATCAGGTAGAAGATATGCGGGAAGTAATTATCCGGCATATCGATGAGGTTGCTAAATTAAAGGCTGAAGGGAAAGGCGAACTGCTCGGTCCCTGGGGCAGAGGTATTCTGGGCAATGAGCGGGGCGGACGGATCCATAGAATGGAAGCTATTGCCAAGGTCAATGCAGAATTTACTGCAGTTGCCGATAAATATATCAACGCGTAAGGAGATTGCAGATGAACAGCTTGCTTCAGGAAATAAGCCTGCTGGTCGAAGATTTCGGTTCTGCTCCCAAACTGGAGGAGATGCCGAAGCGTACTTTGGCGGATAAAGGCATTGCCGGGCCGACGGCGGCTCATGTGATCGAAGATGTTCATACGCCTTTGAATCTTGCTTATCTTACCTTTACAACGGGAACATCGGCTTTTCAAAATATCGTCGGAGTTACCTATGCTGAATTGCCGGCACGCATCAGAGCTTCGGTCAGGATCTTAGAGCGCGCTGGACTAAAGCGCGGCGATAAGCTGCTGGTTACTTATCCGCCGCTGGTAAATGTTTTTTCAGGGCAGGCTTTAAAAGATTTTGGTTTGGAATGGTCGTTTTTAGTGCGCTCCAGCCGTGATGCCTTTCTGGCAGCGCTGTATAAAGAGAGGCCTGCAGCTGTGGTGGGTGAGTCTGCGTTTTTACGGGCGGCACTGACAGATGCTAAAAATATGGGCGTTGCTGAAGATCTGCCTAAAGGAGTAAAGCTGTTGACTGCCGGTACGCCTCTGGATCTGGAGTTGCTGCCGGTGGCGCAGGAACTTCTGCAGGCGGAAGTACATGATTTATACGGCTGCCAGGAAATAGGCTGGCTGGCTATGGACGGTATCCCTGTCAGGGACGATATCGAACTGACACCGGCGGCCATCAGGGGCGGACAGCAATATTATGAGCTGATAGCAGGCGGCCTGCCGATGGGTGACAGTTTTCCGTGTTCAGAGTCGGGACATGTCTGTAATAAGGCCGGTAAGATCATTACTTACCGCCGGGAACGGACTTATCCGGAGTATGAAGTGATCGTAAAAGCTACTACTCTGGCCTCAGCCGTTACCTTAAACAGGGTGGCCCGCAGTATTTTGAGGATTAAAGGCCGGATCGTCAAGGTCAGTCCTGAAGTACAGGTCAATGCCGAACAAACAATATTGGAACTGCAGGGCGATCCTATATCAGGAATTAAAATACCTTCTGTTACAATCACTGGGCCTGTACAGACGGAATTTTTCGACACTATGGTACAGGCGCAGCTTGATTATCAGCAGAACAGCAAGGCGGATCCCGTATGGACAAAACGCAGTTAAAAAGGCATGACCTGGTTTATCCGAGCAGTATCGGCAGGGCAAGGCTGAAACAAGTGTTTTTAAACGAGCTGACAGGGGAAAAGGCATTTTTAGCGGCGGATATTTTCCGCGCTGACAGCGTTATTCCCGGAATAGTCAGACGTGCGGAAGTACTTTCGGCAGACGTGATACCGTTGGGCTTTGTGCATCCGCAGCTATGTGAGGGACGGCGTTTACGCCTGACAGCAGAGCTGGAGGTAGGCGAAGCAGTTAAATTGAAACGGCCTTATGAGCTTGCGGCAGCTGAATTTAAAGTATCTACGAATTGTCTGGCAGCGGCGCAGGCGGCATGCAGCTATGCGGCAGAGAGGCGGCTGAAACTGGGAATTTTAGGTTCGGCCGGGTTGGAAATAGCTACCGGTTTACCTTTTACCAACAGCGAATCTGATCTTGATCTGCTGATAACGGGATTGTCTTTGCAGCAGCTGCAGGAGGTATATACAGAACTGCAGGCCATTGGAAAGAAGTTTCAGGTAGACATTGATTTGGAAACGGAGCTTATTAATGGCTATGGTATTAAGGCGGCTGAATTATTTCAGCCGACACAGACAGTTTTAGGCAAGAGTTTACAGGATGTACAAATATTAAAGAAAAAGACAGTTGTAGAAATACTGTCACAGGAGGCATAAATCATGGAAATTAAATCTCGCGTACCCGGTAAAATCGTTCGCTTTGAAAAACAAGTAGGCGAAAGCGTTGAAGTAAAAGACGTACTGATAGTAATGGAAGCAATGAAAATGAAACAGCTGGTACCTTCCCCGGTAGCCGGAGTAGTCAAAGAATATAAAGTGCAGCCCGGCGACCGCGTAAGTGCCGGTCAGGTTATTGCCGTAGTTGAATAAGTAAATTTTTACCGTTGCCTTTAGTTGTTTCGCTCCCCTTGAGTGGGGAGCGATAATAAAAAATTGTACTAAGGTGGTGTAATCTCATGATTATTTATGGTGTTGCGTTATTAGCATTTTGTTTTTTAACAGGTAATTACATTGGCGATATTTTAGGCGCGCTTCTAGGTGTTAAGGCTAATGTCGGCGGGGTTGGTTTTGCTATGCTGCTGCTGATTATTCTTACCAATAAAGGTATAGATGCAGGCTGGCTTGATAAAAAAGGGCAGGAAGGTATTGCTTTCTGGAGCGCCATGTATATTCCCATCGTTGTGGCTATGAGTTCCATTCAGGACGTTGTCGCCGCTTTATCCGGCGGAACGATCGCTGTATTGGGCGGAGTACTGGGCGTAGCCCTCGGCTTTGTCTTTATTCCTATTTTAAGAAAATTTGGTGCATAGTCATAAAAAGAATGGGAGGCATTTTATATGGATTTCGCAGCAATGTTCATTAAACTTATTACTAAAAACGGATTAGTTGCGGCTTTTATTATCATCGGTATCACTACCTGGATTGCCTATAAAATCGGCGGTTTGACCAAGGGACGTATCCATGGCTCCGCAATTGCGATCTTCTTCGGTCTGATTCTGGCATATATCGGTGGTGTAGTCGGCGGAGGTCATAAAGGTTTGGCGAGCATTCCGATGTTTGCCGGCGTTGGTGTTATGGGCGGCGCTATGTTCCGTGATTTTGCCATCGTTTCCACTGCTTTTGGCGCTGACCTGCGTGAAATCAAAAAAGTTGGTCTTGTAGGTGTGCTTTCGCTTATTTTTGGCTTATTGACTTCCTGGGTAGCAGGTGTGGGTGTGGCTTATGCTATGGGCTATACTGATTCTGTAAGTCTGGTAACCATCGGCGCCGGTGTGGCAACCTTTGTTGTAGGACCTGTAACAGGGGCTTCACTGGGAGCGTCTTCCGAGGTTATAGCCATCAGCATCGCCGCCGGCGTTGTTAAATCTGTTCTGGTTATGATTCTGACTCCATTTGTTGCTAAATTTGTCGGACTTGATAATCCTCAGTCCGCCATGATCTATGGCGGTTTGATGGGTACTACTTCCGGTACGGCTGCCGGGATGGCAGCAGTCGATCCCAAACTGGTTCCGTATGCGGCAATGACAGCTACATTCTATACCGGTTCCGGCTGTCTGGTATTTCCGTCAATTCTGTATTTTGCAACAAAAGCTATTTTTGGTTAAGTAATGATCCCGGCAGAAAGCAGGTGCAGCGATGTATGATCACCAAGCTAAAAAATTAAATGAGCAAGGTACGTTTAAAGAAATAGTAGTCGAGATATCAGCCCGCCAGCTTTCTGCTAAATCTGAAACTTTACGGCAAATGAGTATGTTTTTGACGCAGGCGGTTTTTATGGAGGTTTGCGTCCATCCCAAACCAGGCTTAGTCACCCGTCATGGCAGCGGTGCTCATACAGATATGAGTATTTTGACTTTTGCTGCCGGTTCTGCGGTTTTGGCAAAAGCTTTCAGTGATTTACAGATTTTAGGGATGAAGCATAATGGAAATTATCAGGAGTTATTTGGAAAGGTAAGACGTTACGGCGTCAGTGCGGAGCAGGAGCTGCTGCGCGTGACGAAAGGAGTCAATACCCAAAGAGGCATTTTATTTGCCGGTGGGCTATTGGCTGCTGCCGCAGGGGCTGCCCTGAATAAAGGTCTGGACAGTAAAGCATTGTGCTCTATCGTGGCAGAAATGACGCAGGGGCTGACAGAGAATGAGTTGTCTGGACTGCAGGCAGACCGACCTTTGACGGCAGGAGAAAGATTATATCAGGCTTATGGTATCACGGGCATCCGCGGCGAAGTGGAAGCAGGATTTCCCAGTGTACGACAGAACGGGTTGCCCGGCTTAAAGGAAGCGTTTGCCAAAGGCGCTGGACTAAACGATGCTTTGGTTCATGCTCTGGTTCATTTAATGACGGTTGTGCAGGATTCTAATGTCATCTGGCGCGGCGGTTATGCGAAGCTGCCGTTTGTACAGCAGCGTGCCAGAGATATTTTGGCGCAGGGAAGTATTTTTACTGATTCTGGACGCCGGCTGCTGGCAGAAAGTGAAGAACTTTTCAGGAATGAACGGATCAGTCCCGGCGGCAGTGCCGATCTGCTGTCTGTTACGGCTGCGTTATATTTAGTTGAAAACAAGGAATTCCCCGTTGCGATTATTTAGGACAGGTCGCAGGGGAAAGATTAGATAGATGTTTACTGCTTCCGGCATAGAAGGTGTGATTATGCCATTCCTCCATCAAGCAAAATAAGGCCCGCTAAAAGGGCCTTATTTTGCTGTTACAACCAGAAAAGAGGTGCGGTATGGAATTTGTTTTGAAAGCACTGGAAGGTATTTTCAGTATAGTTTTTATTATTGGTATCGGTTTTGTGTTAAGCAGACGCGGCTGGTTTGACGAGTACAGCAGCGCATTGATCGCCAGGCTGGTAACTGCTGTGTCATTGCCTCTTTATATGATCGTCAGTATCAGTAAAAATTTTGATCATAATAAACTGGTTGCCATGGCGCCTGATCTGCTGCTGCCAATATGTTCCATGCTGCTGGCTTTTGGTGTCGGTACAATAGCTGCTCACGTTTTTAAAATAAAAAAAGAACGGCGCGGCATTTTCTGTACTAATTTTTTTATTGCTAATACCATGTTTATTGGTCTGCCGGTCAACCTGGCTCTGTTTGGTGAAAAAAGTATCCCGGCAGTAATGCTTTATTATATGGTCAATACAACCTTTTTCTGGACACTTGGTGTACATAATATTGTGCAGGATACCCTGAGTGATACAAAGAATAAACCAGCGTTTTTTTCTCCGGCAGCACTGAAGAAAATTTTTTCTCCGCCACTGGCCGGCTTCATTGTCGGTATCATTTTAGTCTTGCTGGACTGCAGGCTGCCGTCTTTTTTGATGAACAGCTTCCAATATATAGGTAATTTGACGACGCCTTTATCGTTGGTTTTTATTGGCATCGAGATGAGTAAGATCCCGTTGGGAGAAATCGGTTTCGATAAAGATCTGCTGCTAGGCGTTGCCGGACGTTTTCTGGTTTGTCCAGTATGTGTTTTGGTTCTGATACCGTTTCTGCCTGTAACGACGCTGTCAGCACAGGTTTTTACTATGCAGGCGACCATGCCGGCGATGACACAGATGGCGATCGTAGCTAAAACTTATGGCGCGGATTCTGCTTATGCGGCGACTTTAAGCTTTTTAACGGTGCTTTTAGGTATTGTTGTCGTACCGTTGTATATGATGCTGGTTAATATGTATATATAAGTAAGAGGTGATTGAATGAACACAGTAACAGATGTAGCTGCCCATATCAAACAGATCTGGAGCAGCAGCGCGTTTATGAATTTGCTGAAGATAGAGATCGATGAGATCCACTGTGGCGGTGCGACGGTAAAGATGCCGATAGATTTTGACATTCATACCAATCACTGGCTGGGTGTGCACGGTGGTGCTTTGGCGGCATTAGCCGATGCAGTTATGGGCATTACCGGAGCCAGTGTCGGCGAGGTTGTGCAGACATTGAGCTTCAATATCAATTTTATCAGCAATCTGCCAGGTACGGGGACGGCGATCGTTAAAAGCCAGGTCAAACACCATGGGCAGACAACTATGGTCATTATGGCGGAAATGATAGACGAACAGAATAATCTACTGGCTGCTATTACGACGACTATGTTTATCGCCGGACATTTTAATGAAATACCCAGAGAATGGTAATGAGGGTATGAAATATTAGATAACAAATAAAACCGTACCTGTGATCCAAAACAGTACGGTTTTATTTTATGCAGACACAAGATGAATTTAGTTAAGTTTTCTGCAATAATTTAGTGGAGAAGCAGGCGTTAAATATGTTACAATTAATATATCTAAGCTGGTGTAAAATTTTATTGCAGATAGGAGAATGGATATGCAGCAGGATATGATCGTAATTTTAGATTTGGGCAGCCACGAAAACACAATGGTGGCTCGTGCCGTAAGGGAACTGGGTGTTTACAGCGAGATCAAACCCCATGATATCACAGCAGCAGAACTGAAAGCTCTGCCTAATGTTAAAGGTATCATCATCAACGGGGGAGAAAACAATATTATCGACGGTCTGCCGATCGACGTGGAAGCAGCCGTTTATCAGTTTGGCGTGCCGGTAATGTCTGTCGGCCATACTTTGGCTAAAGTAGAAAATCTGCCTGCCTGGCCGGAACATACAGCTATGCTGGAAGTGCTCAAAAAATTTGTTTTTGATGAGTGTCATGCCACAGCCAACTGGAATATGAAAAATTTCATCAATGATCAGATCGAACTGATCAAAAAACAGGTCGGCGATAAAAAAGTTCTGCTGGCTTTGTCCGGCGGTGTCGATTCTTCTGTTGTAGCAGCGCTTTTGATCAAAGCTATCGGCTCGCAGCTGACCTGCGTGCATGTTAACCATGGCCTGATGCGTAAGGATGAGTCTGAAAGCGTCGTCAGAGTCTTCAGAGACGAACTGAAAGCTAATCTTGTCTATGTTGATGCCAGCGAACGTTTCCTCTCTAAACTGGCTGGCGTAGCTGATCCGGAAGCGAAAAGAAAAATCATCGGCGCCGAATTTATCCGTGTTTTTGAAGAAGAAGCGCGTAAACTGGACGGTATCGAATTCCTGGGACAGGGCACTATTTATCCTGACGTAGTAGAATCCGGCACTAAAACAGCCAAGAGCGTTAAAAGCCATCATAATGTCGGAGGACTGCCTGAAGATCTGCAGTTCAAGCTGGTTGAACCTTTGTATCAGCTTTTTAAAGACGAGGTACGTGCCTGCGGTATCGAACTGGGTTTGCCGCACAGTATGGTTTACCGTCAGCCGTTCCCCGGACCGGGACTTGGCGTAAGATGCCTGGGCGCTATAACTAAAGAGCGTCTGGAAGCAGTGCGTGAAGCTGACGCTATTTTGCGTGAAGAATTCGCCAATGCCGGATTAGATAAAAAAGTATGGCAGTATTTTACCGTTGTACCCGATTTTAAATCCGTCGGTGTACGCGATAACGCCAGAACCTTCGAGTATCCTGTGATCATCCGTGCGATCAATACCGTTGACGCCATGACGGCAACTATCGAAGAACTGGACTGGCCGATCCTGCACAAAATCACCAACAGGATCTTGGCTGAAGTCAAAAACGTCAACCGCGTCTGCTATGATTTGTCGCCCAAACCGAACGCCACTATCGAGTGGGAATAAATTAAAATAGGCTTTTGAGTCTCGAAAAACCTTGATAATACTTGAAAAAATAATTTGTATAGCACAAGATAAGCCATTTATATGTGTAGTGACAAAATCCATAAGAAAAGGTCTTATTGAACCAACAGTGTTCAATAAGACCTTTTCTTATGGATTTTCTATCTTGAATGACGTCTTTGAAGATAGTATAATGAAAACAATGTTAACAATGCCACAACTGAGCAAGAAGGAGGCAGAAAATATAGCTGTCTGTTACGACAAACTTTGGAAATTAATGATTGATAAAAAGATTAACAAAACACAGCTTTGCGAAAAGACGAAGATTACAACTAACGCAATGGCGAAACTCGAGAGAAATGAAGATGTGCGAGTGGAGACACTTGTGAAGATTTGCAATGTGCTGAATTGCCATTTTATAATTTGGATATGATAATTTCTCTTGGATATAGAATTAAATCATCCGTAGCTACAAAATTTAGAAAAGAGGCTACATAGCGATTTAAAAAGTAAAGATTAAGGGCTTTACTAATGTAATAGCAAATGAGTTGCGCTAAAGACAAAGGAAAAAGGACGTGGAGTATGTCAAAACTCAATATAGACCAACAGACAATAAGACAGTTGTTTTCTGACAAGAAAGCCGATTTTTTGATTCCGGATTATCAAAGACCGTATGCATGGGGCGAGAATGAGTGTCAGACATTATGGGATGACATCTTACATTTGCTTTTCCAGATAACGACTATTCAAAGTTTGACAGCGATAGTGACGAATATTTCTTGGGGCCTATCGTAACTTTCAAAAATGAGAATGCAAAGCTTGAAGTAATTGATGGACAGCAGAGGCTTACCACATTAATGTTGTTGATCCGTGCGTTTTACTCTAAGTTTGAGAATATGAAAGATGAAAATTCAAGAAGTACA
>ENA-UOJN01001692-UOJN01001692.1-human-gut-metagenome-genome-assembly--contig:-C125IIP-NODE-1692-length-15242-cov-7.816356_pt1 | contig 15242 bp, 10 predicted proteins | sample MGYA00242350_ERZ723897 | MGnify/ENA metagenome assembly ERZ723897 | reverse complement strand
CCGCAGTCAGGTCGGTGTCGATGGTCACGCCGTACTGCGCCTTCGCATACTCGTTACCCGCCCGGATAGCCTCCGCAATAGAGTAGATGTTCCCGCTGGCGGCAGGCTTAGGCGTAGGGGCAGGTTCGGGCTTAGGCGCAGGTTGCTCCCCCTGTTTCTCTGCCGGTTTCTGTGTAGGTGCCGGTGTGGGTGTGGGAGCAGGTTTATCCTCCGGTGCAGGCGCGGGTATTGCCGGCTCTTTCGGTGCAGCGGGCGGTGCCGTTTCAGCGGGTACAGGCTGTTTTTTCGCGGCTTTATCCGTATTCTCCGCACCCGCCCGCTCAGGAGCGACGCTGCTCTCGGATGTATCGCCTCCATCTTCTGTTTGCGGCAGCAGAGATTCGGCCACCGTGCACTCCTCTTCGTTCTGCTCGGCCTGACTTGCTGCATAGGCAGAGACCTTGGTGTTGGACTCAGGCGAATCCGAGACCGGTGCCGGCTGGACTGCGCAGCCTAACAGACACACGGCACTCGAAATAAGTGAAACTAAACGCATTCTTTTTCTCCTCATGGGCGTTCTCTCCTTTACGTAAATATCGCAGCACTGTTTAATGTGCTTTGAAGATATTTACGACTGGAGCCTCGCCTTTTTCAACACTATGTACTGTTGTTTGGGTTTTGCAGTGATTGCATTTGCCGCTCGGGCGCGAAACGCTGCTCTGCCTACCACATATAAAACTCCCTCTTCCTGTATGCGAAAGACCGCCGAGTTACCACCCGGCGGTCTTTACAATTTTGACTGTACCAAGTATAGCACATGGTGATTTACGGCGAAATCGCAAAACAGTGCCAATCCATTGCCATACCCTGCCGATACCGTGTCAGATCAGACATGCTGCTTGATAATTCGGGTGATGATCCCCAGCGCAACGCCATGTTCCTCATCCAGGTGGGTAACGGCAAAGCTGACATCATCCTTTCGTCCGGGTCTGCGCCGATCATAGCAGGAATGTGCTATGGCATTGGCCCCGTTGCTAAGGCGGATATACACAACGCCCTTATGGATATGGGTGACCTTCCCGGCATATTTGCCCTGAATACGGCATTTCTGGAGATTGTCATTCTTGCTGTTGCCGGATACGCTTTTGATGTCGGCTTTAATTCTGATACGCTCTGGCTCTGTGCGGTCAATCTCCAGCACGCGTACCAGAGCCTTGTCTCCCACGGCATAGCGGTCATGGGCATCGCCGATCCAGTCCCACGAAAGATCGCGAGCCAGAATGGATGTCTCCACGCCAAACACTTCGACCCGGACGACCTGCTCCGCCACAGCGATCACACGAGCCTCCACCACGCGCCCGTCATAAATACGATACTGTCCGTCACTGTCCTTACCGAAATAGTAGATCTGCTGCTTCTTCAGCATGGCGTCTTTTCGGCTGGCAACAACGGTTCGGCTTTTGGCGTCGATGCCCTTGACCATAAGATCCACCTCTGCGCCCAGCATCTTATTGAGGATCTTCTGGTGTCGGAGGATCATCTCATTATAGTCAGCACCGTACATATCTGCCGGAAAGTCCAGCACCATCTCCTTCAAGGGGATCACAATGCGGAATCCCTTGTAGTCCACAATGGCAATGGTTTTCCCCGCCTCCGTTCTTTCAATGCCGCTCAGCATACCGGAGAGCATGCGCCGGGTGCGGTAGGCATTGTGGATCTCGTGCCAGATAATGTCCTCCATCTGCGCCTGCGTTTCCGCTTCGCCCCGGGCATCCAAAGTCAAAATATCTCTCTGTTGGACAGCGGCAGGGGCAGGTTCAGCAGAGGCGGCAGCATCCTCAGTAGGCGGCGTAGCCTGCTTCTCCACCTCTACCGTCTTTTTTGCAGCGGTTCGTTTGCGGACAGTGCGCTTCGGCTTTTCAGAGGGCTGGGGATCCTCCGGCACAGTCACCACTTCCGCAGGCTCAGCGAGAACACTCTCTGTAGGTACAGTATCCTCCACAACAGGATCGGCTGCGGTTTCCGGCAAACACTCTTCTGTCACCGGCTGTTCTGCCGCTTCCTCGGGGACGACGGGAAGTGCCGGTGCTTCCGGCATCACGGCAAGTTCTTCTGTTTTCTTTCTCGGCATATTACTTTCCTCCTTAGCTCACATTTTGGTTGACATGATGGAATCCTTATCGGTTTTTACAAACTCACTGCGTCTGTTCGGCACCTTCTTTGACTTAATAGGCTGCTCTGTTTGTTTCGGCGCGGGCGAAAACACAGGGTTTTTACGCCATTCCGGTATATGGGCGGAGGCCTTGCAGTCCCGCAGTTTCTTTGCCTCGTAGTGATTGGTATAGTCGTACTTATCTACCTGCAGCACCTTGTTGCCGCGTGCGATGACCAGCGCGCGGTTTACCGGCAGGCGCAGCACCTCATCCATAGTCAGTAGCTTGCGCTTGCCCACGCCGCTGGTTTCGCGGAACTCCGGCGTGTAGTTGCTGATACGCCATGTACCCAACTGCTTGGCCTTGCTGGAGACATGGACGCTGACCTCCCCGGTGCGGTCACTGAGGAATTTGGCAGTCAGCTCATCGGTGCAGCCCAGTGCAAGCTGATAGTCGCAGCAGCCCAATATCTCCTGCCATTGGTTGTAGGGATACCGGTTCTGCAAGCCTGCCAGATTCTGAAACACGCAGCTCATGCTGACGCCCCGCGAGCGGATCACACTGATCTTCCGGCTCAAGTCTGGAATAACGCCGCAGGCTGTCAACTCTTCGCCCAGCACATGAACGGGGACTGGCAACCTGCGGTCGGCACAGTTTTTATCCGCGTAACGGATCAGCTTGATAAACGCGAAGGACAGAAACAGGGACGTGAGAAAATCAAAGGTACTGTCCTGATCGGATGTGATGCAGAAATAGGCACAGGGCTGCTTGCCCGGCAGCTCCATGTCAATTTCATCATGGCTGGTGATCTGGCAGATGGGCCGATTCTGAAACACCTGCAAGCGGCTGCCCAGCCCAATGATAACGCCGCTGCGCACCGTATCTGAGGATTGGCTGAACAGCGCATAGGGTGCTCTGGCAGGATGGCTGGCAGGCAGCATGGAAAAACGGTTGTCCAGCTCCTTCTCCGCGTTCAGCACCAGCAGCTTATAGACCTCACCGATGTTCCGGCTCTCCGGTGGATAACCCAGCGCCACATACAGTACCAGCGCTTTCAGGAGGTTCATCTCCGCGGCGTTCCAGAAATGGTCGCCCTTTTCGCTGCCGGTATTCCTGATGATAATGTCGCAGAAGATCTGCGCCATCAGCTCATCACCCTCAATCTCCGCCAGGCAGTTCCATGAATCAGAGTTCTCCGGCTGGATCAGGTTGAACACCTTTACCACGTAGCCCTTGCTGCGCAGATATTCGCTGGTCTTTTCGTAAAGCTCCGATTTCGGGTCGGTGATGATCAAGGACTCCTTGTGGCCGTTGTGGGTCTCGGACGCGCTTTGCAAAATGCGATTGATGCAGTAGGCTCGCGTTTTCATGGAGCCGCTGGCGCCGAACACGGCGATATTGCCGTTAAGTCGGGAGTTCTCGGGAATACACACCACCTGATTGTCCAGCTTGCCCAGTATGACGCCGCTGTGTTTGCGGATATCGGACACCAGATCAAGGACGCCCTTCATCTCCGCTTTCTCCATGAAACCAGCCGTTCCGTAGGTGCCTTTGTTGGAGTAGGTCAGGTTGCGCTCCGCGTCATACTCCCCAACATCGGAATAGCCCATGCGCATCACCATGACGATCAGCAGGCCCAGCAGCAACAGGCAAAGCCCTACGCCGATGAGCCCGCTCTTACTGAACAGTGCTTCGCAGCAGGCGGAGAAGGACAGCACCGGCGCGGCCGGGGAGCTTCCGTCGCCTGGCGTTCCGCCCGCGTCCTTCCACTGCTGATAGTTCCGGACGAATTGCGATAGATAGCCGCCGCCAAACAGCAGCCCCACCAGAAAAAGCGGGAGCGAGAACAGCAGACTTCGCAGTTTCTTTTTCTCTACGGCAAAAACCTCCTTTCAAACGCATCAAAGTCAATGGCCTGCACAACGGCCCTGTTACCGCAGTAGCGGCGCAGCACTTCGGCCTGATGGTCGAAGCAGATCAGGATGCCATAGCGGTCCTGAAGCCGCAGTGCCGTATCGAACCGCCTGATCCGCGGCAGGTCACAGTCACAGGCGAACAGCACCGGCGCACCATCCGGCGTCATGGCGTCATTCTCCACTGTTTCACTCAGCTGCCGGGGCTCCAGATCAAGGAGCAGCAGCTCGCGCAGGTCATTGTCTAGTTCTTTATCACAGAGGAGGCGCAGCAGCACCTCTCCATGATGGTCGTTGGTCAAGAAGCAGAACCGCTCATAGCTGCCATCCAGAACGAAATAGTTTTTGCCACCCTGATCAGTCAGCAGCTCATAGGCCAGTTCCATGCTATCACCCAGCAGGAGACCCCGCACCGCATCCGGGTGATACTGGTGCGGCATTCGTTCACGGCACAGCACCGTCTGCATGAGTGCCTTTGTCCGCATCTCAGCTTTATAGCTCCATTTCATCAGCGCGTTGCCCATGTTGTAAACCACGTGGATATGCTGCGGTGTCAGTAAAACGCCCACGGACCGGGCACCACGGATTTTAACAAAGGTTGTCCCCATCTCCTTGATCTCACGGGAGGTGTAGAAGGCAGGTGTGCAGATGCTACCAATCGCTGTTTCACCGGGACGGAATACGCCTAGCTTTTCATCGCGGAAGATACTAACGTTGGCGTTACGCATGGTGATCAATGTCTGAGAGACACGGTGGAGTCGAAGCCTCTGCTCCGGCTCACTCCTGATGTGGTTGGTGGCACAGGCTCCGGACAGGTAGAAAGAAAACCTCTCCGGGTTGTGCTCCAGCAGCAGTTTTTTCGCCGCGGCGGTGAGCCGGTATCCACGCAGTCCGTTCTTATAGTAGGACAGCAAAAGCCGCTGACGCTTCAGCAACTTGACCACGTTCTCTTTGTAGCTGCTGCCACCGGCGAGTCTGCTCAGTTGGCTGGCCGGCAGCTCACCGGAAAGGGCGACCAGCACCAATAGCTGATAGGCTTGTGATAGGCTACCGGGAGCTTTCTGTGGTAGGGTACTCATACTGACCACCTCCTTCTGGTGTGCAGTACCCAGACTGCCATGACCACGGTATTTTTCGCCCGCACCGGTCATGTGAAAATGCCCGGAAACACAGGCTTTGCCGTACCATTGTCATGTGTACTGTTTTTGATACGGTCGAAACACTATAAATCGGATATAGATCTGAGCCGATTCTCGCGGTCCGAAAGCCAGCCCTGAAAACGCTCCTTATCCATCACCGACACGCGGGTACAGTCACTGTCGCCGATATCCGTCGTGTTATAGGCATCGCATAGCAGACCCGTATCATCCTCCATAACGAAGGTGGCAATCGCATCCAAAAGCTGCTTGAGCTCCAGATTGTCATAGTCACGCACCCGGTTGGGGGACAGCTCGCGGCTGTAGATATGAGAAAAGCAGACAACACAGTGCCGGAACTTGGGCAGCGTGTGTGTCTGCGCATACTTACTAAGCGTGTAGTAGATGGGGTCTGTCAGATACTCGCAGCTATGCTTCTTGCTCTTCTTAGGCAGTAGGCAGGGGAGCGTGATTTCCAGTATGCCATCTTTCTCTATAACAGAGATGCCCTGCATGACACCAGCCGATGTCAGATACTCGGCTTTTCGGATGGTGGTCGTCTCATAGATCAGGTGCCGCAGCCGGCAGGCAATGACCTCACCCCGCAGTGCGGCCTCTGTGGACAGCATTTCATAGCTATCTGAATGCAGCTGGATATTCGTGTTGTCCATAGCGTAGAGTGTGTTGGACAGGCGGGTGATCTCATTCAAAATGCTCTCTATCCGCTGCGAGAGGGTGGCTCTGTCCACAAGGTTCCTCCTTCCTGAAGTACTGTACGCAGCCCTGCTCATCCACCATGCAGTAGGCGGCGATATGAGGGATGTGCAGGTGCTGCATTTGGTCTTCTTCCTCAATGATAACGAGCCGTCGCCCGGAATTATCTTCCGCGACCAGTGCGTGCTGCAGCAACGCTTCCTTACCCGGGCCTACATAGACGACCTCATATACCTCTCCATCAGCGAAGAATACCAGCTTTGCCGGCATATTGTCGGGGCTGTGATACTCCACCTTTTCGATAAAGTCCAGCAGCACCCATAGTGCCGCTGTCAGTTCTCTGTCCTCGCGGCAGTCAGGGACATCTCCGTAGCAATCCCGGTCAGTGTTATAAAATATCCGCTGCTGCTTGACCAGATAGCGCAGCAGGTTTTCAATCACGCCCTCCTTGCCCGGATACAGGCGTAGAAGCTGGTCACGGCGCATGCAGTGATAGACGGTTATGTTCCGCAGCAGCCCTGCGGCCTCCTGTCCATAGATCTGTTCTCTGTTTCTCATAGGCGGCATCACCTCCGTAATGCGTATTAACTCCGTATTATATGCGTATTGATTTTATAATGCGTGTTATCTCCGTATAAACGCCGTATTAGGCTTCCTGTCGCTTCCTGCGGCGCAGCAGGTCGAGCAGCTCGCGGCGGTCTGTGGTGATAAGGTCGCGTTCCAGTGGGCTGGCCTTGATTTCCACCGTGATATTGTTGTTATTGCTGCTGATCAGGCCATTGCCCCGCTCAAAGTGGGTGATCTCCATGACCTCCGCTTCGGAGAGATGCAATACCTGCTGAACGCGCTGGGCTTCCTCGTCCTCCAGGTTCAAGATGACTTTCGTGCGGCAGTTGTTGATAATCCCCTTGCCGTACTTGCCGTTGTCCAGGGAGAAGAAGTCGTTCAGATCCTGCGTCGCGCAAATGCCGCTGCCGGAATAGGCGCGGATGGTCTTGAAGATCTCCAGCACCATCTCGGCCGCAAGACGGTTGCCGACGCCGAAGGTGCCGGAGCCGCCGCCAATGAGCTGCCAGCATTCGTCGATGAAGATGGCCTTTTCCTCCGTGCGGTTGGCTTTGGCTTTATCCCACACGAAATCCAGCGCTACGAACATGCCGATAGGCAGCAGATCGCCGCTGAGTTCCGAGATGTCCAGCACCGTGAACTTGTTATCCAGATTCACATTGGTCTGCTGGTTGAAGGTGCTGGCCGAGCCGTGTACAAAGCGGTTGATGATGTTGGAAAGGCGTTTGGTATCGCTCTCCTCCCGCAGTACATCGTAGAGGTCGCCCAGCACAGGCATCTGGCGGTAAACGTTGGGGTTATTCGGATCACTGAGAGAAGTGTTATCATGGGTGATACCTTTCCGTGCGTAGGTACGAATCAGGGCATCGTCCAAAAGCTGTTTTTCCTCATAGGACATATCGGGGATCAGCAGGGCAAAGAAGATATGAAGCCGCTGAATTTTTGCTGCCAGCTCAGAGCGTTCGATACCGGGGCCATCCAGCGTTTCCTCCACGGACTTGTCTATCTTGCGTATCTCCAGCACGTTGATGCAACTTTTGGAGGCGGGGGAGATACTGATAAACTCGCCGCCTGTATTGACGCAGGCACGGTGGAACTCATGACCTTTCAAGGGTGCCAGCATGAAAACCTGTATGCCCTTACGCCGCATACGGAGTGCCATCAGCAGGATCAGGAAGGTCTTTCCTGCGCCGCTGGTGCCGCATACGGCAATATTGGCGTTTTTATAAACCTTGGAATCAAAGATGTCGATGATGACCGGAGAGTTGTTGTACTTGTTCAGGCCGAACAGGATGCCGTTTTCGTCGCTCAGCTCGTAGGACGTAAAGGGGTAGCAGCTTGCCACGCCGGTGGTCAGCGCATTGCGCTTGGAGCGTTCAAAGAGGTGCTTTTCCATGCTGACCAGCGGCAGCGACGATAGAAACGCCTGCTCCTCATGAAAGGCGCAGCTGCACACGTCCATATCACGGGACACGAGCAGTTTTTTCAGTTCATTGACCTTCCATTCCAGTTCATCCACTGTGGGAGCTGTCACTGCGATCAGCAGATTCAGGTAATAAAAGTCCTCGTTGTTGCCCAGCCCTTCCTTCAAAAAGTAGCCGCTGCGAATGGCCCCATCCAGATCATCAAAGTCCGTGTTTGTATCGCTGGCGTCCTTGATCTTACTGCGATTGATACGAAGCTGCTGTCCCAGCCGCTGTACCATGCGGGCTTTCGGCTGGCGGCTGATGAACATATCCAGATCAATGCCATCCCCGGCGTTGACGATAAGGGACAGCCAGCCGGCTGGTACCTGCGCCTTATAGCCGGTGGAGGGCACCAGCAGATAGGCATAGTAGAGTCCGTCAATACAGATATGCCGCCCGTTGGTAAAGTCGATGCTGTCAGGGGCGAAAAACTCCGTACAGGGAATGGCGTCGATCTCAGATTCCAGTCCTTTCTCCTGATACTGGGCAACGATCCGGCGAACTCGATCCGGCAGCGATGTAGTGGTGTTGCGGCACAGCAAATGGTAGAGGGTATCGACCGTAAATTCATCATCGTTTTCCGGGATCAGCACCTCGTTGCCGCATTGCTTGAGATAATTGACTGCGGTGCGGGCTGCCGTTTGCAGGGAGGCGATGGCCTCCGCTTCCTCGTTATCCCGTTTCCGGCCTGCCCATGCCTCATATTCAAATACCATGAAGAACCGGCGCGAGGTGGCTTCCCGTGCACCGATCCGGTCAATGAGCGTCAGGTAGTCCTGCTGCAGCAGGCGACAGTTTTCATCGGTTTCTCGCGCCATCTCCCGCTGCACGATCTCTCTGTGCCGGTTCAGGTCGGCACGCTTGGCAATGACCTTGATCTGCATTTTGACCGGGCTGATCTTCAGGAAGGAGATAAACGAGTAGATGATGTTTCGCTGCTCTCTGGCACTGCGCAGCAGGAAGTTGATAGGTATAACTTCGACAATCTTCAGGTAACGGTGATCCCGTGTGTAGATGATGCCGTTTTCGATCTTCTCCACAGGCAGGTATTCTGCCACTGGATTGATGTACTTGGGCGCGTCGTCACCGCTCTTAGCTTTTCGCTTCCTGCGTTTTTTCCGCTTGTCCTGTTCCTCTTCATTGCGTGTAATAACACGGCGGTTGTAGAGATATTTCAGAACAAGGAAGATAAATGACGAGAGGCTTTCGCCGTTGATGCCAACCAACGCGATGATGCCAAGAGGCAGTGCGGTCAGGCACAGAATGATGATCTTGGCAGTCAGCGTCAGTGCGGACACCGAAAACACCGGCATGCCGATAGCCAGCACGATAACCAGTGCCTCAGCTGTGTTGCGGAGCTTCAGCAGTCCGCCGAAAAAAGTCCCGCCTTCAATAAAATTGGGCGGGATGATATAGGTGTCATATTCATTTGGTTTACTCACATTTAGTTCTCCTTCCTACCCTATGATCCAGAAAGGCCCACCGGCACCGGCACGGCCGCTGGCTTCATTCAGGATGATAGACAGATCCCATTCCTGTTGACTTCGGGTATAGTTGGCAGGGTCGGCCACCAGTATCTTTCCGTTCTCCACACCGCGCAGCACGATGAAGTGTCCTGTGCTGGTGAAATGACCTTTCAGCATGATTGCCACCACCAGCTTGCCTTGAGAGAGCGCATCCACAATGCGCTGCCCTTCTGTTTTCCCGCAGCCCTGTACCGGAAGCCCCCACGCTTTGGCAGCACCGGGGATCAGCGAATGGTAGGAACCGCTTCTACTGCACCAGTAACCGTTTTCATAGGCCCAACGTGCCATCTCAACGGGATCGACCGTCTCGCTGGTCAGAGAAGATACCACCATTGCCATACAGGTAGGCCCGCAGCCGTAGGTGCCGATGTCGTCGGTGCCGTAGGGCTTGCTCGCGTACCGCTTGTCCAACTGATTATAGTAGACCACCTGCGTCGCGCCATCCGAGAAACGAATGTCGCCCAGAGATACAAGGCCGGTGGACTCGGCAGGCAGCAAGCCCTGCATCATACCATCGCCCAGAAATACGCTCAGGTTCTGGGCGTAGTTTTCCGCCAGTCCCTTTTGTTCATCCGACAGAGCGAATATCTTATCCTCAAAATAGGTCTCTCCGTTGTAGACGATGGTATATATCTTCCATATCTCTGTTACTTCCGTTTCCGTCACCGTGACCTTACCGGTTTTGGGATCTGTATTCGTTTCCGTTACCGTAGTCGTGCGAGACTCCTCCGTGCTCGTGAAGGTATAGAGGGCATCCTTGGCCTTACGGATTACGTCCTCCATATCCTTGAGGGAGATAGATGCGTAGTCCTGATTTTTGGCGGCACAGTACATGGCAATGAAGCGGTTGGCATTGTAGGCCGGGGAGCTTTCGTATGGATTGATGATCTCCTTCTGGTCGGCACCGGAAGCGGTAAAATCCATGTCAATCCGGGCGCGAACATCCTCCTGCCCTTCCTCCAGCAAGTCGCTGATCGCCTGCGAGATCTGATTGATGTTCTCCACAATGGCGGCGTTGTCGTTAAGAATCGGTGTGTCTGGACTTCCTTCAACCCCTGCCTTGGTCAACCCGCCGAAGATCAGGGAGGGCAGCAGCATGATGAACAGGACGGGAAGCACCAGCAACCCGGCAATGATGGCAGCAACCGCCTTGCGATGTGTCCAGAGTGCCGCTGCCGCCGCACCGTAAGGGCCTGCGGCAGCAGCACCTTTTGCCGCGCCGCTTACCGCTTTTCCGGTTTTGATGGCGCCGCGTACAGCACCGGCAGCGTGTGCGCTGATCTCAGCGTCTTCGTTCAGACCGCTGCGTTCTTGCTGGGTCATATCAGGTCTTGTCCTTTCTGCGAGGCGGGTCAGGCAGACGCCGGATCAGGCTCTCACGATAGGAAATGCCGCCATCCGGATTCTGATAAGGCTTTTTCTCCACTATGTCCTGTGCGTACTGCCTATACCACTTTGCGCCATCCACGGTGGTGACGGTGGTGTATTCCCGTTTTGGCTCCATATACTGTTCAGTGCTGTACATGGCAAAGGCACGACCGTCAGGTTCTTCCTCAGAGGTCTCCGTGCCGGTGATATGCCCACCGCCGATCTCCACATTGGAGAAGGTCGGAATATCCGCCGCGCCTTCACCAAGAGCCGTATAGCCCATATAGGACATGAGAGCGTCCGCTGCCATATTGCCGGACATGACATCCCCTGATCCCGCGCTGCCGGTGGCAATCCGGCTGATAACGTTATTGGCAATATCGCCGCCCTTGGTCATAGAGGCACGGAACGCCATGCCGCCAACGCCGCCGCTGCCTGTGCCGGTGGCGTTTCGGTATGCGCCGTTATAGAAGCTGCGATTGGCAACACCGGCCAGACCGCCTTGCAGGAAGGTATTGCTGTCACCGCCACTGCCACCGGTGCTTCCGGCTCGCCCTGCATTACCGCCTCGACCTCGTCCGGCGACGCCACGGGCGACAGCGATGCTCCGCGCGGCCAGCATCGCTTCTGCCAGCATAGAGCCACCTGTATGGCCCACATTGATGCCAAGACCCTGCATGAAGCTGTCGATTTTCTGTGAGATCTTCAAAAATGCCACTGCGCACAGAAACCAGATGAACAGGTTTCCGGCCACGCCTTCTTTACCGGAGGCTGAGACCTGAGACTGCACATCTGATTCCGTCAGAGCAAAGGCCGGGATTGTGAGCGCACATATAACCAGTACGGACAACACGATCCCTGTGATGTATTTCGTTTTTTGATTCATGATCGTCTCCTATAGGGATAAGGGGTTTGCCAGGAAGGTTCCCACCATGGTGATGAACAGGCGAAGGCACCATGCGTTCATCAGCAGCAGAAATATCTGGCCGCCGAACATCCGGCACCACGCCTTGAAGATGTTGGAGGTGCTCTGCGCCGCGCCCGTAGCAAAAGCCACCGGTGCCGTGAATACCAGAACGCCCAGGAGCACATAACGCTCCGCCGCCTCAAATAGCAGCTTGATATAGTTCCACGCCAATATGAGCACGAGGATCAGGGCGATTAGAGCCACCGCGCCGTTGGCGCAAACCCCAAGGATGGTAAGTATGACCGAATTGAAGTCGGCAAAATTCAGTGTGGGCAGCTCAGACGACATGATCCACGCGTAGGGTGTCCCGCCGATTTTCAGTATCAGCTCCACGATTTCATCTGCGAAATAGGCCAGCAGGATAAACAGCACGGAGCGGATCGTCAGTTTTACCGGGTCTTCTGCCTCTACGCCTGCTATAAGGCCGTAGTTCTTGAATAGCTGCCAGATCAGGTTCAGCAGGATCATGCCGATAGCCAGTGCCACGAAGATGTTGTACATCGTCTCCGCGGCAGGGAAGTAGCGTAGGAAGGTGGTCATGTCGCAGCCCAGAGCCCCCAGCACAGAGGTGTTGATAAGGTCAAGACCGTACATGACCTGTTCCGCGATCCATTCTACAATGCCATCTAATATGCCCATAGCACTTCTCCTTTCTCAGCCGGGCAGTTTGGCGTTATCCGTTCCATCTGCCATCTGCGAAGAAGGGCGTCACATAGGACATGATGAAGCCCAAACCGTTAAGGATCGCCCATGTGATGATGATACGCTTGAGCCATGCGCGGCTCTCGTCCACAGTGCGGCCGTTGCGGGAGAAGTTCATCATCAGCAGTGCCACCGACGCGGTGACAATGGCGGCAATGGTGGAGATAAGAAGAATCTGGTTATAGACATCCTTCATGATCTCATTGGCCTTCTCCCAGACGGTGGCGGCAAAGACAGGCTGGCAAAGCATTGCGGCCATGGTCACGCCCGCGAAGGCCGCATATAGTGCCATGCCGGGGCTTGCCCTGTGGAGATGTGTCTTGGTCAGGTCATGTTTTTTCACTCGTGATACCTCCTGTGATAGAAAAGATGTGGAGGGGCTACTCTCTAAAAGTCGCCCCTCTTGGACTGCCCAAATACCCGGAAACAAAATAACACCACCCCGTAGGATGGTGTTACTCGTATCGCCTTGGCATAGTTTTGAGCATACACAGTATAGCACACTTGGATTTACGCCGAAATCGCAAAACCGTGCCAATGTTGTGGCGGGAGAGTGCCTTTCGGTGCTGCGACTATTCCGCTGCGGTAATTTCTTTTATGTACCGACAACGACAAATATATCGTTTTTTTTCAAAACCAATGAGTTACTATTTACTTTAGACCATAGAAATTTGACGAATGCGTGCTGGAGGTGATAAAATGAAGCACAAGGAGGGATTTGAGATGAAAACTAGCAGACTTCTTATTAGCAGTGCTATGTTGACTGCCATGAGTGACCAGCAAGCCCTAGACAACTTAAAGCTTTTAGAACGGTTTGTTACCATGTGCATTGCGGACTCTACTGTAGTTGGGGGGAAAATAGATAAGTCCCGTATACTGGAACTCATGGACCAACAATATGCCTTTTCCAATATGCCTCTCTCCGTTCTTGATAAAATTCTGCAACGGATGGTCCGATCCGGTGATCACTATGTTATCAGTGCTCCACATGGAAATTATAAATTAGCTAAGTCACTTGAGAGCGTTTTGTCTCTTTTCAAGTCGCAGGAAGCCTTAGCTCGTTCTGAAGTTCATGATATTACAACCGCTCTTACTAAGAGGTTGGTGTCTGTGTCACCTTCTCTACATGCAACAGAAGATGCTGTCACCATATGGCTAGGTGAATTCTTTGAATCGCGTGGATTTGACGTACTATTTGACATTGACGAACTACGCGCCAACACAATTGGAAATACGGACGTGCGAAACTACCAAATCGGGCGTTTTGTTTTGGAGGCAAAAGACGATAACCCTTCCCTTTTTTCCAAGATTGTAAGTGTTGCCCGTGGCATTATGCTTTCGTCTGCGATTTACATTGATACGACCAATGTTTCCTCTTTTACAAAAGCGCGGCGCTTAACAAATCTTTCCGTCTATTTGGATACAACTTTTGTTTTATGCGCTCTCAATTATAAACTACCAGAGCAAAAAGCAGCCGCAGATGTATTGCTTAATATGCTACGTGAAAATGGAGCAAGTCTGTATATTTTCCCGCAGCATAGTGACGAAATAGCCGATATCCTTCGCAACTTCAGAGATCGAGATGCATATAGCACAAAAGCTACACAACCATTGGAGCGGTTAGAAACAGATCATCTAACATCAATTGAAATTGATCGCGAAATACGATCCTTAGCGGCTAATCTAAAAGAACTGAACATTACTATTGCCTCAAGAGAGTCCTATGTCGACAGAGCGGGTGTGCTTAAAAGAGCCCCCTCCGCTTACATAGATTATGCTGGACTTACCGAACATATCTCCAAAAAAATAACCAGGTATGCTCGCTCTCCTAAAATGTTGGAAAATGATGCTGACGCTATAAGCTATGTCGTTATGCAACGCAACGGCATGAAATACGAGACCATTGAATCGTGCCCCTCTATCTTTCTAACTACAAACAACAACTTAGTGCGTGAAGCAAATCAATTCTTACACTATCAAGCTTACCGTATGTGGATCAGCCCACTTATAACTGACACCGATTTGACATCGATTCTTTGGGTCAAATACTCTATGCAGAACCGTCAGATCCCGCGGCTATTACTTGTGTCCGCTGCGCGCGCCGCAGTGACCCCTACTTCTTCTGTAATGGAGCGCTTTTATGATATCACTGTACGTATGTCCAAGAGAGGAGATTTAACCGAGGACGAGGCTGCAAACTTGCGATTCAGCACCTATGCTCGCGCAGAAATAATGGATCTATGCGGTGGCAATTATGATACTCTTGATGATACATCTGTTTTAGCTGTTCGAGACCGTGTTAAAGCTCAATACGCAAAAGAAGCGACCATTGTTGCCTCCAAGGCCTTAGAGAATGTAGCTGAGGCAAATCGGCGCTATGACGCTGCTTCGGAAAAGCTTCTTGCTCAGCAAGCAACCGTCAAGTCTTCCATCGGGAAGCTACGCAGGGACGCTCGAGAGAACGCAGATAATCGTGCACACAACATCTCATATTGGGTTAAAAATTGTGCAGCTACCTTGCTGATAATTATTATGATAGTTTCTGCGGTTGTTACTGTCGCTACGGGAGTTAATGACTCTAAGGGCATCATATCCCTTGTTGCCATCATCATATCAGGTGGCGGTGCAGTCTCCTTGTGGGTTCCTCTTTTGAAGCTTGGGAAAAAACTGCAGGATTTCGTTTTTATCCATACTGAGGGGAAAATGTATATGAAGGAGCTCGAAAAGATTTCACCGCAAATCAAACTCTTA
>ENA-UOJN01001685-UOJN01001685.1-human-gut-metagenome-genome-assembly--contig:-C125IIP-NODE-1685-length-15285-cov-24.322521_pt1 | contig 15285 bp, 14 predicted proteins | sample MGYA00242350_ERZ723897 | MGnify/ENA metagenome assembly ERZ723897 | reverse complement strand
TCTTTTCTCAACTTTGTTCATTTTGCCTATTGATTTTTCTTAGCAGGTTTCTGCTTTTCTGTTATTTAGTTGCACAAAGTTTCTTTTGGTTACTATTTTAATGATTACTTTTTTATCTTCTTCTCCCCACTGAGATAATATTTTTCTTAGTAAGCACAAGTAGCACAATGCCAAGCAAAAGTATCAGAGGCCAAGTAAGATACGGTCTTTTATCATTATCGATATCGGTCACGACCTTATCAGGCTCACCGTTTTTATCAGTGTTGTAATACACGTTCACTTTTTCGTTCTGACTCACATAATATGTGCCTGTGAAGATCTCTCTTGTGTACTCCTTGCCGCCAACATCAAAAGCGACAGTTATGTAATATGTTTCAGCTTTGTTGCTTGCCTTTTTGTTATGTCCCCAAGTTTTCAACTCATGGTCTATCCACTTCACATAGCCTGTGGTTTTCTCAGCACTTGACATGAAAACCCTGTTTGAAACATACTTGCTGAGATTATAGATAGTAGAGAAACCACCCATAAGAATAAAAACGATACTCAGAGCGATAAGCCCTGCATTTTGCTTTTTCATTTGATATACCCCCTGAACAGAAATGTTGTGTTAATATGAATTTATTATATCATATGAGAACATGGAAAGTCAATAAGCCTATCCCATCTTTCCATAAGTCTTATGGACATATTTATTAGTACGGTTTTGATCGTTGAGGTAAGCCGCTATTTTCTTTCTGCTGTAAGGACTTTTTTATAAGATCATGTTGAAACTTTATTTCCTTCATTTTTGAACAATTCTTGACTTTGTTGCAAATCTGTGTTATACTAATCATAAACGAACGGTCGGTACGCATAAAAGGAGCGAAGCAACATGAAAACAACTGAGCAACAGCACAATGAGCGGAAACGTGAACTAATGGAAAAGTGCTTCGAGTGCTATGCGGAAAACGGGCTCACAGGCACAGGAATTAAAGTACTGGCCGATGCGTGCGGATGCACGAAAGCAAATTTGTATTCGTATTTTAAAAACCTTGATGAACTGATTATTGAGTCAACGGCATACTGTATGGAAAAGGTTGAGGACGACTTTATGGAAATGGCACCCACCGACCCCGAGGATGTTGTCCGTTTTGTGAAGGAGGTCCCGTATTGGACAGCAAAAAAGCACGGAAAAAAATATCGCCTGATGTATCAGATATATACGCACCCGAAGTATATCGAGCACGGCAAGAAATTCTTTGAGGGCGTGAACGAACGCTATACCGAGTACGCCAAGCGGCTGGAGCCGAAGATCGGCATTCCCTATACGGTCATCACGCCGCTGATCTTTATATTCGTCCGCGCCTGCGTTCATTATGCGATGTTTGAGGATGAATATTATCTGAAAACCCAGATGGAGGTCTTAAAACAGGGGGTCGCCCTGTTTGTGGATAAGTACAAAGCAAACCAAGCATAAGCCAATCGACCGCCGCTCATTTACGGCGTGGGCAGCGGCGCAAAGCTCCGCCGTGATAAACAATTCCGAACGGAGGAAAAAAGATGAAAACAGAAAAAAAACTACTCACAGGTACACTTTTGGCGCTTTGCGCCGCTCTTTTGGTGCTTTGCAGCGTGCTTGCAATAGGATGGAGCAAGGCGGCAAAAACAGGCGACGCATTGCCGGAGGTACGAAACAACGGCACGGCGATTCAGTGGAAATACAGCGACGAAGCCGACTGGCACGACCTTGTGGCGCTTACCGAGCTGCGGGGCGCTGCCGGAGAAAACGGAAAGAACGGCACAGACGGTAAAGACGGCTCTAATGGTGCCGACGGTAAGAACGGAATAAACGGCACAAACGGAAAAGACGGCATTAACGGAGTTGACGGTAAAGACGGAGCCAACGGCAAAGACGGTATCAACGGCACTGACGGCATTAACGCCAAAAACATAGAGGTGCAGCGAGCTGAAACCCACATACAGTGGCGTTACGAGGGCGATGAGTGGCAGGACCTTGTGGCAATAGCCGACATCACAGGCCCCACCGGGCAGAAAGGTGCAGACGGAGCAAACGGAAAGACACCGGAGTTCCGTGTAAGCGAAAACACCCTGCAGTGGCGCTATGTCGGCGATGAAATATGGCTGAACCTGTACGATCTTTCGGTTTTGAAAGGTCTTGACGGCAAGGATGGTATAAACGGAAAAGACGGAGCCGACGGCAAGGACGGAACAAACGGACAAAACGGCTCTGACGGTGTGGACGGAAACACCCCGTTTATCGGCGAGAACGGCAACTGGTGGATTGGAGAAACCGACACCGGCGTAAAAGCGGCAGGCATTGACGGCACAGACGGAGAAAAGGGTGACAAGGGAGATAAAGGTGACAAGGGTGATGCCGGAGAAAAGGGCGACAAAGGAGATAAAGGCGACAAGGGCGATGCCGGTCAGAACGGCAGCTGTTCGGGGTATTTTCACGCCTCAAACGGCGGCACCGGCGCTTCATTCAATCAGCCGCTTCAGTTGTTTGAAGATTGCAATTCCGGAGGACTTTTTGTATGGGATCGAGCCAATAGAACCGTAACGCTGAAAGCCGGACATACATACAGTATTTCATTCAGCGGTTCGGTCTGCATTTCTCACGACATGGGTGGATGGTACTCGGTAGTATTGAAAGGCAGACAAGGCATTCTTAATGATACATTGATCGAAAGGTATATGAACGATGCAGATAATTCACGAGTGTGGATGCCGTTTGCATTCAACCGCATCTACAATGCCGGCAGTGATATTGTGCTGCAATATGAATTTATCCAGTTGACCCCCGGCACACAGCTGAACGGTGCTGTCTATAATATTACAATCATTGCTCTTGATTGAGCCGACATATACAAAACGGAGGTAGCAAGAAATGAAAAAACGAATACTCAGCATCCTGCTCACCCTTTGTATGGTTCTTTGCATTGTGTCGACAAGTGTATTTGCCGAGGATAATATGGCAGCGAGTGGGACGGCGGAAGTTTCCACAGCGGCGGAACTGGTTTCAGCAATCAGAGAAGCTTCATACGGAACAGTCAAACTGACGTCAGACATTACCATTTACACCACATTAGTGGTCAACCGCACCGTCACCCTTGATCTCAACGGTTATGTGCTGAAATACGGCAGCAGTGCAGGGCATGTAATCACTGTGTCCAGTGGTATTTTGACAATTGAAAACAGTGACTATACAAAATCACACAATTTCCAAAAGAAGTATAATTTATATGTAAATGATTTTTTTTGAATTTTGCTCCGTTTAAAATCATACTAATTTTAGCTTTTAATTTTTTTCATTCCAAAAACCGCCCCATTTCGTTCTATAAATTACCTCTTATAATCAAATCATGCAGACATATAATATTATTGCAAACCCGAAAAACAAATGAAAAGGAGATACGAAAATGAAAGGTATCACAACTCAGGAAGGCAGAGAAACACTCAACAAGTTCAAGATGGAAGCAGCTAACGAAGTTGGCGTAAACCTCAAGCAGGGCTACAACGGCGATCTTACAGCTCGTGAGGTCGGCTCTGTAGGCGGTCAGATGGTCAAGAAGATGATCGACGCTTACAAGACAACAGGCAACAAGTAATTTCTCCCAAAAGTCCTAAAAACTCCGCCGCGGCATTTCGCTGTGGCGGAGCTTTTTACTTGAAATCAGGCAAAAAAAGTAGTATAATATACACATAGGGGCGGGGTAAAGATCATAGTAAAGAGGGATAAATATGTTGACTAAAAGAATCGCCGCAGGACTTACAGCTTTTGTTATAACAGCTTCTGCCGCACTGCTTCCGCTTCCAGAAAGCATTAACGGCATATTTGGGAACACCGCTATATCAGCACAGGCTTATTCTGCAAACGGTGCCGTAAAAATGCCGTCAGATTTTCTGACTTTTAACAGCTCCGATCAGGTTTTCGTAAACGTGGTTTCTGCCACTAAAAACGGACTATACTATTATACTGTGGAAAACTACAAGAAGCTAATTAAATTCTATAGCTTTTCCAACAACTCTGTGAGAACTGTAGCAACGCTTGGTGACATTATAAATGTATATGCAAATAACTCCAAGATCTATTATATCGAAAGAGATACCAGCACATACAATTCCAGCGTGAAGGGCTCGTCATATTCTTATTACATAAAGACCTTTGACACCGATACGGAAAAGGTGACCAAAAGCGTTAATGTGAGCAAGTATACCCCCAATGGTATTTTAAATTACCCAAACTGTTTTGGCGTTGACGATAACGGCAGGATATATTACTATGTAACAGACAGCAGTGGTGCTGAAAAAGGCGATAATCTATTTGTCCTTGACTCAAACGGAAATAAGCTGTCCTCCTGCAGCACCGAAGTTGCCATAACAAAGTTCTCAGGCTTTGACAGCACAAACGGAAACTTCTATTTTGAAAGAAGCGCTGATTACGTTTATTGGGGCTATACTCACAAAATGAACGCCCTTGGCTTTGGAAACATTTCAAATAACAAAATAACCGTGTCTGATAAATCTATCGACTATTTCTATCAGAAATATTACGATTATCATTATGACAACGCACAAATGCTTGGCAACGGCAAGCTTGCGTGGACTTCTTCTGCAAGCGGCACTGTAAACATCGTGGAATCTGCCAAATTCCATACATCAACAGATAATACATTATCTCTCTTCGGAAGCGTTTCAAGAGCGGAACATGAAAACAAAGATGATCTCTACAACAGCGTTGGAACAAGAACTGTATACAACAGCGAAAATGACAGCACAATCATGTATGTAAACAACAACACTCTTATGGAGTTCAACAATGATTTCAAGCAGGTGGCTTCATATAAAACGGCTTATCCTGTTTTCGCTTTGTATTATACGAACGGCACTGTGACAGCCATAGAGCGTGATACTGACGGCAATTTCTACTCAGAGAATATTGCTTGGAAAATGCCTAGCAGTGTTACGATTTCAAATTCTTCTGCCACGCTCAAAACGGGCGACAGCCTTAAACTTTCTGCAAAGAGTAATTCCGATATAGACTACGGCTTCACATGGTCAAGCAGTGATAATTCTGTGGCTTCGGTTACAAAAGACGGCAAGGTGTACGGAAACAAGGCAGGCGTATGCATAATAACCGCCACCACCGACAACAGTGTGAAAGCAAGCTGTACAGTGACAGTTACGCCTATGGATAGCGACACAAAAGGCTCTGCCACTATACTCAGCGGACGTACAACAGACAATGCTTCAGATAACCATTACAACACATGGTCATCGGTCACAAACTCTTATCTTGTACAAAACAGCGACGGAACGCTCACAAGGCTTGAAAACACATCAAGCGGCATTGTGGTAGAAAACTATTCCGCAGACGGCAATAAGCTTATATCACAACGCACTATTTCAAAAGAGCTTAACCTATTTGGTGGCTTTTATTCAGGAAAAGACTATAACTATCTCGTGTTCGGTCAGAACAACACTTTCGAAAGCGACAGCAAGGAAGTTGTAAGAGTAGTCAAATACACCAAGAGCTGGAGCAAGGTAAATTCATGCAGTATCTCAGGTGTCAATACAACAAAGCCGTTCTCGGCAGGCTCACTGAGAATGGAAGAAGCGGGTGGAAAGCTTTATGTTTACACCTGCCATGAGATGTATGCTGACAGTGACGGCATAAATCATCAGGCAAATATGCTTTTCACCATTGACGAATCCTCCATGTCCCTGACCGACTCAATGTATGACGTTTCAAATCTTACAGACGGCTATGTTAGCCACTCATTCAACCAATTCATCAAAGCTGACGAAAGCGGAAAATACATCTACAGAGTTGACCACTCAGAATCAAGCAACTACACAATGAACGGCTCCTACCTTTCTGTAAACGGCATTACTCTCACAAAATATAAGGCTGACGGAAAATCAACAGCCGTGAGCGTTTCTATCCCTGTTAAGTTCGATATGAACAAAAGCAACTACACGGGCGCTTCAATAGGCGGTTTTGAGCTTGGCAGCGGAAACTGTCTGATAGCCTATGCAAAAGACGTTTCAAGCAGTTGTAAGACAAGAAATGTTTACATAAGCGTCACAGACGAGCTTTTCAACGGCACACAGAACATTGCCCTCACAAACTACGGCACATCAAGTAAAGTGACCTGCCGCACCCCTCAGCTTATAAAGATAAATGACAATCTGTTCCTTGTTATGTGGGAAGAATACAACAGTTCCACAGGCAAGACCGCCACAAAGACAATGACAGTTGACTCAAACGGCAAAACTGTTACCAAAGCCATTTCTCACTCCTTCGGACTTTCAGATTGTCAACCTGTTGTATGCAGTGACGGCATGGTAAAATGGTATGTCACAAATAATTCAGCACCGACCCTTTACAAGCTCTCACCATTTGCGCTTGACGATTATCATGAACACAGCTATACAAAAACAGTTCTCAGCAATGCCACCTGCTCCACCGCAGGCACAGTAAAATACACCTGCTCATGCGGTGACTTCTACACCGAAACTATCCCAGCCACAGGTCACAAGTCAAGCGGTTGGATAGTTGACAAAACGGCTTCTATCGGAGTTAAAGGCTCAAAACACAAGGAATGTACAGTCTGCAAGAAAGTTCTTGAAACGGCTGAGATTCCTGCACTTTCAAGAATTAGCATTTCAAAGGCAAGCGTGACACTTTCCACTTCGACCTATGCATATGACGGCAAGGCAAAGAAGCCTGGTGTAACGGTCAAGCTAAACGGCAAAACTTTGAAGAATGGTACAGATTACACAGTTTCCTATTCAAACAACACCAAGGTAGGCACAGCTACTGTAAAAATCACGGGCAAGAGCAACTACACAGGCTCAGTTTCTAAGACCTACAGTATCAAAAATAACTTCAAGAAAGCCACAGTTTCGGGCATTTCAAACAAGTCATACACGGGCAAAAATATTACTCAGAGCATTACTGCTAAATACAATGGCAAAACGCTGAAAAATGGCACTGACTATACAGTTTCCTACTCAAGCAACAAGAGCATAGGCACTGCCACAGTAAAAATCGCAGGAAAAGGCTCTTACACAGGCACTATCACAAAGACGCTCAAGATAAATCCTGCCAAGCAGGAGATACAGAAGCTCACAGCTAAGAGCAAGGCATTCTTTGTGGATTGGGCGCAGAAAGGTTCTGCTACTGGATACGAGATACAGTACGCTACAAACTCTAAGTTTACAAGTGCAAAGAAAGTCACAATAACAAATAAAAATACCGACACCAAGACTATTTCAAAGCTTTCGGGCAAAAAGAAATATTACGTTCGTGTTCGTTCGTACACAACTGTAAAGGGAACTAAGTATTATGGCGCTTGGTCGGCTTCAAAGAGTGTGACTACTAAGAAGTAATTTTTATCGTTTATGAAAATATCCCCCATGCAGAGGTTTTCTGCAAGGGGGAGTTTTTTTAATCGTCAATATTATCGGATTTGTTGTAAAAAACGATGTTGAATATCATAGATTTCCAAAAAGTACAATATTCTTTCATTAACCATTAACCAAATATTTACCGTAAAATAGAGGTAAATATGACAAAAAGCCTTGCTTTTTGCGAATGAATGTGATATAATTATAAACAAAGTATATATTTTTATGGTGGGAGACAGTTTTGTTGACACATATTGTTAGTCTATATAAAAAATACCGCAACTTTATTCTCTATGCTCTTTTTGGTTTAGTCGCTGCAGTCATAGATTATGTTATCAGTGCAATTTTCATACATTTTGCCGTTTTTGATAAACCTGAGATATGTAGCCTTATTGGTAATGTCTGTGGGTTTATTTTTACGTTTATGACAAATACGCTTGTAAATTTCAAAAAACGCAGTGAGTATATGAAGACCTTTGCTTCATACGCAACCATATGTATCGCAGGCTCGCTTATATCTACCCTGCTGATACATCTGCTTAAATCGAGTATGAATATTTATATTTTGAAATTTGTGGTAATGATATTTGTATGCCTGCTGCAATACTTTCTAAACAGAACGATAACTTATAAGAATTGAGTGATAAATAATGGCTATAAGCGCAGTACTTCTTGCTTACAAAGAAGCAGAAAATTTAAAGGTACTTCTTCCGAAGATAAAGCAACAGCTTGATAAGATCGGCGAAGAATATGAGATCATAATTGTTGATACTATGAAGCCCCTTGATGACACACCTGCTGTGTGCAAGAAATTCGGAGCGAGATATGTAAACCAAAGACTTCCGCATTTTGGAGGAGCTTTCAGAACAGGTATCAAGGCGGCACGTTATGATAAATTTCTCATAATGGACAGCGACGGCTCTCACAACCCCATATACATACCTGACATTTTGTCAAAGGCGCTGATGTTGTTATAGGCTCACGCTATGTCAAAGGCGGTAAGACAAACGATTCAAAGGTCTCTATAATAATGTCTCATATCCTTAACTTTGTTTTCAGAATAATAACCGGAATAAAGGCAAAGGATATTTCCACAGACTTTCGTATGTATGACACAAAGCAGCTTAAAGCCGTTAAGCTCACCTGTCAAAATTATGATATTTTGCAGGAAGTGCTGCTTAAAATGAAAATAAACAACCGCAAATTGGTTGTAAAGGAAACGCCAATAGTCTTTGAAAAACGTCTTTATGGCGAATCAAAGCGTCAGCTTTTCAAATTTATTCTAGGGTATGTAAAAACATTATTTATGTTGATAGGAGTCAGGATAAATGCCAGCTTTAACAAAAACAGACAAAAGTGACAACTCAGATGTTATCAGCAAATCAATAGCTTTTTTTAATCGCTATGGCATTTTAATATTGGCTCTTGTAATGCTTGCAGTATCAGTTATACATATACTACCGCCTTTCAATGCAGACATAATAAACTATGACAGTTCCTATCAGTATTTTTTAACCAAACACAGTTTAAGCGATATCATGAAACTTCTGCCGGAGGACTACAGTCCTCCCCTTTATACCTTGCTTCTTAAACTTTGGACCTACATATTCGGCAGTTCACTTCTAGCAATGAGGTCATTTTCCATATTAATAATATGGGGATTGATATTCCTTGCAGCATTCCCTGTCCGTGCAGCTTTTGGCAAACGTGCATCAGTCATATGTATGCTGCTTTACACGCTTTCTTATGTCAACTTTTTACTCGTTCCTGAGATACGTCCAACCGTACTTGCTTATTTTCTTACAGCAGCTTGTGCTATTTATATGTATTTGGCACTGTTTAAGGGCTATCATTATGCCTATATCTGCATGACAGTTTTTGCTATCCTTGGAATGTATACTCACAATGTATCAATGCTTGCGGCATTGTCTTTCTACATAGTATCTTTTGCTTTTACTATTATTTCAAAGCAAAAGAAGAAAACTCTTTATTTCTTCCTTAGCGGAGTTGTCTGCGCATTAAGCTATTGCCCTTGGCTGATAGTTGTAATGAAGCAATTTTCAAATGTTAAGAAAAACTATTGGGCAAATTCCATAATTTCAAGTAGCCTTGTTATAGATTGGACATATGATATTCACTTTGGTTATGCAAGCGGACTTGTCACTTACCTGATATTCATTTTTATCGCCATAATGTTGCTTATCCATGTGGTAAAGATGCGTAACTGCAAAACCTTAAATGATATCCGTAAAAAGCTTGCACCTCACCGTGCCGAGTTTGTAAGTGTTCTCTACTGCGGACTCATGTATGTTGCTCCTATTATCACTCTAATTTTGTTCACTCGCCTTGTTTACCCTATCATCGCCACCAGATATTTTTATATTTTAAGCTCTCTTATGGTAATATTGCTGTCAGTAGTGATAGGCAAACTTTTTGATACCAAGCTTTTCTTAGCTTGTATCGTGCTGTTTATTGTAAGCTTCTGCATTAATTTCGGCAATGTTAAAAGTCAATTAGATAGCTCTGATTTTTCTGATATGATAGAAACTATCAAAGAAAACGGAGATGATGATATTGCTTTTCTTCATTTACATGAATGGTCGCTTGGAATAATGATGTACTATTTTCCTGATGCAGAGCATTATGTATGCGATGATACATGGTGCGTACTCAACACTCTTGACGTTTTCCCTACTGAAGTAACTGATATCGGAAGCATTGATAACATAAACAAATACAGCAAAAAACTGTTTATTTTTGGAGATCTGTTCCCTGACTCGCCTTATGAGCTTGATGACCATTTCAACTCAAAAGACGATTATGATGTAACTTATCTTGGAACGTTCACCGAACCTTACACATATAAAAACACATGGAGATTATACTATGTCGCTAACAACGCTCAAAACACAGATAAAAAATAATCTGCTTCTGATAATACTGTTTGTAATAGTCAGCCTTATAGAAATATTTGCGATATTTCCGCTTATGTTTTCAAACAGCATAAACTATGACAGCACATATCAGTATGCTCTTACTCAACATTCTTTTTCAGAAATATGGCGCTTGATACCCTATGATTACAGCCCGCCTTTTTACGCCGTAGCACTCAAGGTTTTTGTTGTGATATTTGGCAACAGTCTCATTGTGATGCGCTGTTTTTCAATCATCGCAGTTATCGGAATGTATTTTATAGCTGCATTTCCTGTAAAAAGGATATTTGGCAGAAATACTGCCATTGCTACACTTCTATTAACATTCTTTTCACCGCCGATTTTCTATCAGATCCATGAAATAAGACCGACTATTTTCGGAATGTTCTTTTTTATGGGTGCGGCTGTGTATATGCTTTATGCCTACAGCCTTGAAAAGAAACATGGCTATGTATGCACTGTTATCTTTTCTATACTTGCAATGTATACACATAACATTGCCCTTGTTGGTGTGTTCGGTGCATTTGTGGCTGTACTGCTGTTTTCTCTTTTCACACGGAACTACAAGAAGTTCAAAAAGTTTCTTATTTGCGGAGTTATATGTGCGTTAGCATATATTCCATGGTTGACTATGCTTTTCAAGCAAATATCAAATGTGCAAGAGCATTACTGGGTATCTCAATTTGACACAAGGGATGCTTTGGATTGGACATTTAAACAAATGCTTATCAGCGGTGGTATTACTGTTACGTTTAAGCTCATCTTTTCCTTGCTATTATTCTCCGTTTTGCTCAGACATATCAAACTGAAATCAATAAAAAAAGCCAAAACATTCAAAGAAATTTTTGCCCTTGCAGATAAGAAAACAGTCTATAGAGATTTTTTTCTTCTTTTGTTATTTCTGCTAATACCATTTTTGATTTTAACACTAATAAATTTGTTCTTTACTAACCTTGCATCTAAGCGATATTATTATATTTTAGGCACAGTATGGCTTGTACTTGTAGGCGTGCTATTAGGGCGTTTTGGAAACAAAATATTATCTACACTGATTCTTATAGTTATGTGTACCAATTTAATTTATTCAGCTAATTCTACTATACAAGATATCAATAAAGCCGATATGGATAAAATAGCGTCTGATCTTAACAAACAAAACCCAGATGGAAATATTGCATTTCTTCATCTTCATGAATGGACCATTGGAGAAATGTCATATTACTTTCCTAATGCCACTCATTATGTTTGTGATCAAACATTTACAGTTCTTAGAACATATGACGTTTTTCCAGTCAATATCGTGAATATTGGTGACATTTCAAACATATATGACTATACTAACGATTTTTATATATTCACAGATGAATGGTCATTTAATTCTACGATCCCAATTTACACATTTGAAGAATTAATGGGTAATGACAATGACACAACAATAACAGATCTGCATACATATCATATAGCATATAATGTTGCAGCGAAACAAATGACGCTTGCTATAGCACATCATAATAAACAATAAAGGAAAGAGTATGAAATGAATATTATCCTGCTTTCAGGCGGAAGCGGACAGCGCTTATGGCCGCTGTCTAACAGCATAAGAAGCAAACAGTTTCTCAAATTATTCAAAACGGGCAATGATTCCTATGAATCCATGGCACAGCGTGTCTATCGTCAGATAAAAAGCGTTTCACCAGATGTGGGAGTAACTATTGCAACAGGCGAAGACCAGGTAAGCACCATAAGAAACCAGCTTGGTGATGATGTTGATATCTGCATTGAGCCATGCAGACGTGATACATTTCCGGCGATAGTGCTTGCAGCGGCTTATCTTCACGATATAAAAGGCGTGGGATTATCTGAAAGCATAGCTGTTTGTCCTGTTGACCCATATGTACATGATGACTACTACAGAGCAGTTATCTCACTTATGAAAAGCATAGAAACTGTCAGCAAAAAGCTTATGCTTTTAGGCGTTGAGCCAACTTATCCAAGTGAAAAATACGGCTACATTATTCCTGAAAATGATCACCGCATAAGTTCAGTTAAAAAGTTTGTGGAAAAGCCTGATAGAATATCTGCTGAAAAGTATATTGAGCAGGGTGCGTTGTGGAATGCAGGTGTGTTTTCATTTTCACTTGAATACATAATTGAAAAATCCCACGAACTTATAGAATATTCCGACTATTATGATCTACTTGAAAAATATGAAAGTCTTGAAAAGATAAGCTTTGACTATGCGGTATCAGAAAAAGAAACAAACATAGACGTTATGAGATATAAAGGCGAATGGCGAGATGTAGGAACATGGAACATGATGTCGGAGGTCATGTCTGAAAATGTCAAAGGCAATGCGCTTCTTGATGATAAATGTGAAAACACCCACGTTATAAATGAACTTGGTATTCCACTTCTTTGTATGGGCTGTAAAAACATGATAGTTGCAGCAAGCAATGACGGCATACTTGTTTCTGATAAGGAAACCAGCGGATACATGAAGCCATATGTGGAAAAGCTGGGAAATATGGCAATGTTTGCAGAAAAATCATGGGGTACTTTTACAGTGCTTGATGTTCAGCTAAATTCAATGACAGTAAGCATATACCTGAAAGAAAACCATTCCATGAAATATCACAGTCACGAACAGCGCAGTGAGATATGGACGATAGTTTCAGGAAACGGATATGTTGTTGTGGACGGCGAGAAAAAGTTAGTAAAAACCGGAGACACCATTTCAGTTTCAAAGGGTGCAAAACACCTTATCCATGCCCAGACAGATATGAACATTATTGAAATACAGATAGGCGAGTCTATCAGCGTAAAGGACAAGCACATATTCTTAGAAACATTTTAGAAATATCATGGAGGATAATATGAAAAAGGCCTTAATAACAGGAATTACAGGACAAGACGGCTCTTATCTTGCAGAACTACTTATTAGCAAAAATTATGAAGTTCACGGCATTGTTCGCCGTTCTTCTGTTTCAAACACCGAAAGAATAGATCATCTTATAGCTGAAAACGCTGTAACACTGCATGACGGCGATCTTTCCGACTCGTCAAGCATTATCAGGGTAGTGAATGAAGTTCGTCCCGATGAAATATACAACCTTGCGGCACAAAGCCATGTACAGGTATCCTTTGACGCAGCCGAATACACAGGCGATGTAGACGCACTTGGCGTATTGAGAATACTTGAAGCAGTACATATGCTCGGCATGGATAAATCCTGCCGAATTTATCAGGCATCTACTTCTGAACTTTTCGGCAAAGTGGAAGAGTGTCCACAAAGCGAAACAACACCATTTCACCCATACAGCCCATATGCAGTTGCAAAGCAGTATGGCTATTGGATGATAAAACAATATCGTGAAGCATATGGAATGTTTGCCTGCAACGGTATTCTTTTCAACCACGAATCAGAGCGTAGAGGTGAAAATTTTGTTACCAGAAAGATAACAATGGCAGTAGGCAGAATAGCCTGCGGACTCCAAGATCATCTTGAACTAGGCAATCTCAACGCTCTAAGAGATTGGGGATATGCTAAGGATTATGTGGAATGTATGTGGCTCATGCTCCAGCAGGATAAACCAGATGACTTTGTAATAGCAACTGGTGTTCAGCACACTGTAAGAGAATTTACTGAGCTTGCCTTTGCCAATAATGGTATCAAGATAGAATGGCAAGGAAATGGTATTGATGAAAAGGGTTATGACGCAAAGACTGGTAAAATGCTTGTTTGCGTAAATCCAAAATGGTTCAGACCTACCGATGTTGTAAACCTCCTTGGCAATCCTACCAAGGCGCGCACTGTTCTGGGCTGGGATCCGCTGAAAACAAGCTATGAACAGCTTTGCGCTATTATGTCAAAGCACGATCGCCAGCTAGCCGAAAAAGAGGCGACACAGAAATTAATGATACGATAAAGGTGGTGCGGCTATGACAGGCGTAGTACTGATATTTGGTGTTTCAGGCTTTGTAGGCGGATATCTTGCTGAAGAATTTTGTAGCTTTGGATATAAAGTCTATGGCTGTGATATATCAGAAAGTTCTGATATTGCAGATCAAGTAACATTCATTCCTTGTGATATTCTTGACCAAGTTCAGGTAAGAAAAGTCATATCTGAAACAAAACCAATGTATATTGTTGACCTTGCGGCAATAAGCAGCGTCAGCTATTCTTGGAAAGAGCCTGCAAAAACTATGGCTGTAAATGTAGAGGGAACACTGAACATATTTGAATCAGCAAAAGAGATAATACCCAATGCCAAAATATTGGTCATAGGCTCAAGCGAAGAATACCAGCAGTCTGATGATCCTATCAATGAAGAATTTTCTCTTGACTCATGCAGCCCGTATGGATTATCGAAAATAACTCAGGAACGATTTGCAAAACTATACAGAGAGCAATATGGCATGAAAATATACTGTGTCAGGGCATTTAATCATACTGGTGTTGGACAATCCGACAGATTTGTTATACCAAGCTGGTGCAGGCAAGTGGCGCTATTATCTGCAAAAAAAGAGAATGGCAATATCATTGTAGGAAACATTGACGTATATCGTGACTTTAGCGATGTGCGTGACGTAGTAAGAGCCTACAGAATGATACTTGAAAGCGAAAAAAGTAAAACCATATATAACGTAGGCAGCGGAAAAGCCACAAAACTAAAAGATATTCTCGACTATATAGTTTCTCTTTCGTCTTGCAAAATAAGTATCGAAATAGACCCTTCTCTTGTGCGTAATGGTGAAAATGCCAAGATATACTGTTGCAATGAACTTATAAGAAAAGATCTTGGCTGGTATCCACAATATGACATTTCCGATACTGTTAAGGATATTTACGAATACTACTACAATATGTTTACTTAATCAAAAAAACAGGCGCTGTAAAAAAACGCGCAATAAAAAAAGACTGCAACCACCCTTAAAAGGG
>ENA-UOJN01001680-UOJN01001680.1-human-gut-metagenome-genome-assembly--contig:-C125IIP-NODE-1680-length-15311-cov-17.968668_pt1 | contig 15311 bp, 10 predicted proteins | sample MGYA00242350_ERZ723897 | MGnify/ENA metagenome assembly ERZ723897 | reverse complement strand
ACAGATATGATAAAATGCAAGAACTAATATTTTCTCTTTCTTTGTTTAGGGTATTATTGCCTTAAAACACACTTATTAATTTAATATGAAACATAAACAAAAGTATTTGGCACCTTCGATAGAGGTGATAAAGATGGAGAATGAAGGAGTGATTGCTACAAGTGGAAATCTGCCCGGAGTTGGTGACGGAGGGTCAGCTACACGGAGTAGCAATAGAGGTTCCTATAACAGAGCAAGCAGCAGTGATCTGGAAGACATGATAAATGATATTCTAACAATTGAGCAATGATAAGAGCATTTTATTTAAGAGGAATGATGATGCTGGCTCTTGTATCAGTACTTCTCGGCTGCACCGGAGATGAAATAAATACACTGGGTACAGGCTGTAAAAGAATGATGACCTTCCATGTAAGTACACCTTATGATAATAGCCCGAAGACCAGAATCGCATATAATGATACTAAACTGGAACTAACTTGGCAAACTGGAGATAAACTTGCTGTATTAGGATTTGCTGAAAATGCTTATAAAGGTAGCGAAGATTATTTCTATTCTGGAGAAGGCGGTGCAACTTCCGGAGATTTTACCGGATTGGAGATTGATGAGGCAACAAGCTATAATATTTATTATCCCAATAGTATTACTGTAGCAGAAGGAACTGGTATTGTCAGCCTTAATATGGATGGTCAGACACAGATCGGAAACAATAATACAGACCATCTTAGAAATTATATATTGCTTGAAGCTACTGGCATTACAGACTTGAATTATATCAACCTGAAAATGAAAAGCAGTATCCTAAAGTTTGAGCTTTCCAATATTCCGGTAGAAATAGGAACATTAGATGCTCTGGTATGGGAAACTGAGACGGACACAGAAACTAAAAGTACGACATTGAATCTTAAAGATATTGCCTTAGAGAATCAGAGTCTAACCGCCTATTTAAGCTTTATGCCTGAAGAAATGTCCATAAAAACAGGTGGAATATTTACAGTAACCCTTATTGGCAGCGTGCAGAATCACAAAGCATCAATTAAAGTCGAAGATGGGAAAGAATATAAACCAGGCAATCGATATACCGCTACAATCAGCGACTGGGAACCTGTGATAGAAATTGGTGACTTTCTCATGAAAGACGGAAGTTTAGTAGGAAAAGACAAAGACCTGACAATAGCACAAAAAGCAAACTGTATCGGTATTGTTTTTTGGGTTGGTGATCCAAGTAAAGACGATAAAGCCTTACAGATAGACCACCCCTCTTGTACACATGGATTGGTTGTTTCCCTAACGGAGTTCAAGGAAATGATGTGGCAAGAGAACTTTCGGAGTATAAGCGAATGGCTCGCAAATCAGACGGAACTATCGAATAAGTATGTCAGCTTAATAGTTGAACAAGATGGAACTAACTTAAATAAGATTTTGGGTTATAACCACACTTGTGTTCTCGACAAGTTCAATGATGACGAAGAAAATTCAAACTATTTGGCCAATTCTGCAGCTAAGATAAAAGAATTCCGCGATAGTGAAAAGGGTGTTACTCCAAGTAATACAAGTAATTGGTATTTTCCTTCTGTCAAGGAATTATCTTTGTTGTGTTCAGGTGAGGTAAATATTACTTGGAAGGGGTCATATACTACAGAAATATATAATTTTATAAATGGCCAATTAAGCCAGATACCAGAGGCTATCCAACTAACAAGTTCTGGTAGTTATTCATCGAGTTCAGAAGATTGGGAACGTCTTGACCAGATGATATATCTACAGTTTCACACCGGTTCTGCGAGCAAAAGCCTTAAGTTCTACAAGTCTTGTCGCCTGCGTCCTGTTCTCGCTTTTTAAATATATCAAAATGGCTGGTGCCAGTATAAACACCTAATATTCAAACAATTTAGATATTTATTTATACATACGAGGACTTTTATTTATAACGACCTAAGGCAAGAGAGTGTGATTACTCAATAAAATCACTTACTTTACTTCATATTATATAGTCTGTGAAGACTAAGATAGGCAATTTTTGGTTAAAATGCACCCTTTCATTAGTCAGGGTGCATTTTTTCAAATGCTTGATATATAGTATTATTGCACTTTTTTTAATACACCCGGAGACTTTTATTTATAACAAGTAAAAAAGAAATAGAGGCATTTCTTTCAAAATTAGCTTCCTTTGCAGTTACAAGGTTTTTGGATAAAAAACCTAAGATATATTTGTAGTATATATAGTATATCTCAGTTTTGGTCATAAAAGGTTGAAACTGTTTGTTTGTTTTGCAGAGATGCACCCTTTCTAAGCGTAGTCAGGGTGCATTTCATTTTTTTTATGAGCGTAAAACCCATACTATTTGATTCCCAAGAACTGGAAAGGTTTTGTAGCGACAAACTCTTTGGCAGTATTTCCCGCATACGTTTTACCGGAAAGAAGATTCAACTTCTTGACAGGCGCTTTCTCTGAGAAATCCACATCCTTGAAGTCAATCCAAAATACATTGGGATATAAAATAGACTCAAAGTAATAAACTTTATCCTTCTGATCGGAAACGGTCCTCCATCGGGTTGAAGAAATATTCGGCTGATCAGGAGTGCTGATACCGAACGGAACGGAAGTATTGCGTATCACGCTGAATACACTGGCCAAGGCTGTACGGGTATCTTCTGTTTTAGGAATAGCATTTATATAGAAAGAAGCTCTCACAAAACGGTCGGCAGCACGATTGGTACCCGGCAAAAAAGTGGTTCCTCCGATATTCTTCCAGTAATCATCAAGCGCCAGCTGTTGATCAAACACAGGTGAGTTTGTCATTACCTGATATGCTTTGCTATGATGAATATCCAACTTTCCGTCCACATACTCAAAAATAGCATTATCACCCGTAGCGTCCGAAATGGAAAGATGAAGGGTAGCCATACGCGTACCGTCGGGCATCATATCCGACACCACATCGAAAGTATTCTTTTCTACCTCGGCAACAGCCTCATCCACCGTTGCAAAATTATCAAGCATATATTGCACCCAGGCGGCTATGGACAAAGCCGGTCTCTCACCGTTCCATTGGGGATAGGATGATTCTGCCAGCCACAACAGATTGGCAACGAGTCCTTTTTCATTCATACCGTCAGTGCTACAGATGTCATAAGCCGAAGTTATCACACTGCCGTATTTAGATTTCCAACGCATCGGGTCCTTCCCTACCTCTCCGTTGCGCTCCATACCTCGCGGGAAAATCCAGATATTACTACGGGTATCTTCTTTCCAATCCATAGTACGACCGGTTATTATCATATTATTATCACCCTGATAGACTACACGGGTACAAGCATTCAAATGATTTACAGATACTCCAAAGAGTGTAATCATGAATACCATATTATAAAGAACATTCACTTTTCGCATAATTGATTCATGTTAAGTTGTTAGTTAATTTGCAGTATAAACAAACAATCACATTGCAAAGTTCTTAAAATGAATAGATACATATTCCAATTTCTCAGACATGAGATCAAAGGAAATTGAAAGGATTAGAAAGCAAAACATCATAATAATAGCAAAACAGTTAATATGCACTCATCATGGTAGCTTTTCAATATGTTTAGTGACATACTACATTTCACATATTTACATTCCAGCATATTCTATGAATAAAATGATTATAACAATGCGCTATTTCAGTATATATTTGCAGTTTTAACTGCTTTTTATGCAGAAAAGGGTTACTACTTATGATTGATATGGTTACTAGATATAGGTAAAAAGGTTACTACATACCAACAAAAGGGTTACTACATATCAGAATTTGCCTTATTGATATTATATTTCCCACTTATTAGTGCGTTTATTTCATCCAGAATAAATGTAAGTATTTTGATACCGCATTAACTATCTGACGTTTATTCATTTTCGTTTGCACGCTTCCAATCCTATTGACCTCCGGACAGAAATAGTACATTCTCAGTCAACTAAAAATACAAATTGTCAAAATGACAATACTAAATACAAGATTACCTCAATCATCTATTAATCAAACAAATAAGCATAATTCACACAAATTTATGTCAGAATCACATATCCCCAATTAATCAAATATTCATACGCGCATGTATAATTAGTAAATTCGCACTATAAAATAATAAATAAAAAACAAGCAAATGAAAATTAGGCTAACGCAACTGACAAATTCTCTAAATATCCCACATATGAAATATTCCAGATTACTCACAGCAATCATGATGCTTACAGGAGTGCTGACCGCATGCTCGGATCAAGAAAACGAACAGGACGGTGCGAACGAACGAACAGCACTGAGTATTAACGCCGGTATCGGCGTTATCCCTGCCGGCACGTCCTCTGCAACCACCCGTGCCACAGATGCTTCCTGGCAAGCGAATGATGCCATCGGTATAGTGATGCTGGATGCCGGAACAAACACTGTGACCGAAGGAAAGACCAATTACCGTTATATTACCACAACCGGAAACGGCAGTTTTACCCCGGACGGAAAGGAGCATACCGCCTATTATCCCACCGCAGGCGCCCAGGTGGACGTACTGGCTTACTATCCCTACACCACAACCATATCAGCAGGCAGTTTGAATATTCCTGTGGACGTAAGCGATCAGAGTAATCTGGCAGCCATCGACCTGATGACGGCCGAGAAAGTAACCGGACGCTCGTCGAAGGCGCCGGACGTGTCACTTATGTTCACACACCGCCTATGCAAACTCGTGCTGAAAGTGGTGAAAGACGAAACAACTTCCGACGTGACGCTGACAGGTGCCACAGCCATACTGGCAGGTACAGCCACCACCGGAAACTGGAACCTGATAACGGAAAAACTCAGTACGGAAGGAGAAGCAAGAGACCTGACACTCCCCCTCTCTGCTGATGGAACCATTGCTACCGCCATCGTGATGCCCACCCAAGCCGGAGACGGAAAAAGCATCACCGTGACCACCGCCGACGGCAAGAGTTACACCGCCACAATTGCCGCCAACCTCGCTCTGGCCGCCGGAACAGTGAACACATACACCATGACACTGCACCGCAACCAGGCCAGCATCACTGCCGGCATCACACCGTGGACAGACGGTACCACCGTGCCACTGGAAAGCCTGCACATAGAAGTACCCGCTGACGCCACCGCCAACGGACTGACCACCTTCGAAATGTGGCGTAACCAGGCACAGAAGACGAATACACGCATCTATACTTTCAGCAACAACGGAAACAGCGGAACCGGCACCTGGACTGCCACTCCAAAGCCTTTCTACATTGAAGAGATCGCCACAACCGACCATTTCTACGCCCTTCACACGCCCGCTGATGACCGGAAAGATGGTCTGACCGGGCTGAAAGACCTCCTTGCCGCCGGCCCCGCATCGCTACAGTCTTCCGCTACGGGAAGTATCGCCAATAGCCTCTCCCTCAATTTCAAGCACCTGATGGCGCAGCTCACCGTAACACTGGCACCCGGCAAGGACTTCCCCACCGGCGTATCAACGGAAGGAGCCACCGTTATCTTACCCGAAATGATCTCAGGATACACCTTGGACGGCATTACCCTGACGGCAGACGATACAAAGAAGACCGGATATAAAAACATAACCGTAACTTCGGGACGGACAGCCATCCTCACCGTAGTTCCGCAAACGTTGTCCCAAGGAACTGAAATCAGCGTAAAACTAACCGGTGGAAACACCTATAAGACAACATTGGGCAAGGCCGTAGCATTAAGTGCAGGTAGCAAAACCAGCATCAACCTCACTATCAGCCCGACGCAAACGGCAATCAGCGTTTCAGTGAATCCATGGACAGACACCGATGCCGTCGCCCAAAACATCACCATCGAAGGAATAGAGACAGGAAGCGCCACGGGAAGCTATGAGTCCGCAGACAAAGACTTACTGGTACTGACCGGCACCAACGAGACTATCCCCACCGAAAAGCATACCACCAGTTACATATATAATAAGGTGAACAACCAATGGAACTCCAACGCCCCTCTCTATTGGGACAGCTTCAGCCAATTCGCCGCTGCAAAGGCAAAAGGCGGCAGTGCAGACGCAGCAAGCGACAATACAGGCAATGCAGACAGCAACACGCCCTGCACCTTCCGCTTTGACGCCCTCATCACTCCCGCCGTCACACCCACGGAAGCACGGATAGCCTGTGGTGCAGTGAAAGATTACCTACAAGGATCGCTCACCGCCAGCACTTTCGGTACACCACTCAGTTTCCGGCTAAGCCATCTCATGGCGCAAATCAGCGTGACACTGAAACCGGGCATCGGATATACGGCGGAAGACCTGAGCCAAAACGTCACCGTACACTTGTACGGGTTGCATACCCTGACCGACGAAGGCGTGGAAACTGACGGTACCCTGATCCTAAGCAAAGAGGCCGCATCTTCTCCATTAAAGATGAACAAGGCAGCAGAGGCAAACGCTGAAGGAAACTTCACGTACACTACCCTTGTGGCTCCACAGACTATCGCCCAGGGAAATCTCGTCGCACGCATCACCCTCACTGCACAGGAGGCGGACGGAACGACACCCGGTAGCCTGAACTACGACTACCGTGCGGGAAGCAACGGATTCGTCTACCGTGCCGGACAGAACAATAAACTGGTGCTCACCGTCAGCAAGGCGGGCGTGAGCGCAGTGTTCACTCTGACGGACTGGGATGATTCGCAAGAGGCCACCGAGGGGGATGTAACGGTAGATTAGAGCCGCACCACCCTTTAGATTAAGAACAACTTAAATAGTAAGAAATATTATAATAAATAAGTTTTGTATATAGCCTCAAAGGCTTTAGAGCTATTGCGTAGGGCTTTCGGGCTGACAAGCTATATGCAGGACGTGAATAATAAATTAACAAAAACAGTATGAACAAGCTAAGTTTTAAAATCAGCACCTTGCTGGCAGTTGCAGTTCTTTTTGCCGCGTGCAGCAATGACGAGACATTAACGCCCGAAACTGACGGACAAGTAGACATCAGCACTCGCGTGAATGCGGGTAACGAGGCTACGGCCGAAGGCACCTACGCACCAACAGACGGCACCCAACTCTTCCTTTATTACAAGGAGATGGGCAATGCCGACGACAACGGCACCTTCACCTACACGAACAACAAATGGGAAAATACCCGGAAACTCTACTGGGACGACCTGACGTCCGTAACCGTAGGAGACGTGCAAGCCTACCCCTTCTTCGCCGCATCACCACAAACGCCCGCCGCATCGCCGGCCGTATCCGTCAACCAAAACACCGGCAACGCCTACACCACCAGCGACCAACTCATCGCCTACATCACCGTTCCGAAGCGGCAAACCGTACTCAACCTCAAGTTCCGCCACGTATTGTCACAACTGAAGGTAGTCATCGAGTCGCCTACGGGAAACAACCAGGTAGACCTCAGCGGAACCACCCTCAGCATAAACGACACCCGGACGACATACTCGCTGGCATACACCGGCACCGCACAGGATAAGGACGGCAACGATATCACCGTACCCAGTGAAGCCGTGCCCGCCATAGCCATCGCAGGCACCGACGCACAGGCTGTGGCAGTAACTCCAAAGACCGTAGCCCGCAGTACAGGAAACGCCACGGAAGCCGCACAGGCCACCTTCGAGGGAATCCTCCCACCGCAAACATGCAGTCCCGTGCTTGCCTTCACCATCGAAGGAAAGACATACACCTACAAAGCCGTTGAAACCACACTGGTAGCCGGAAAAACCACCGCCTACAAGCTCAGCGTAACCAAGAGTGGCGTAGAACTCAACAGCATCACCCTGGAAGACTGGGATACCACCGCCCCCACCACTAAAGCCGACATCAAAGCCGACCTCACCGGAACAGCCTCCGCAGGCGGTAGTGGTACGGAAGCCATCAAGGGAACCGCCATGAGCATCTGGAAAAAAGGAGTCGGCAACACAGGAAGCACAACGAATGACGCGCAGGCTGACAAGGCCGCGGCACACGCCTACACCTTCTCCGGCAGTGTATGGAGCAGCACGAACCCCATTTACGTAGACGACACAAATCTGACTAACGACCGTTTTTATGCTACCATCGAGAATGTCACCGACAGCAAGACCCGGGTGGTAGATCTGATAGGCGCCGGCCCCGCCACCATGGGACAAGGCATCCTGAACTTCGGCTTCCGCCATTTGATGGCACAGCTGGCCGTGAACGTAGTAGCCGGAACGGACTTCCCCGCAGGCATCTCCCTGACCGACGCCACCGTAAAGACCCCCGCCATGCTGACCGCCTACACTCTGGGCTACAACACCGCTGACAACAGCCTTCTGCAAGTGAATCCCACCGTCGGCAGCACCAGCACCACCTACACAGATCTCGCCACCGGAGTTTCCGCCACTGACAACACCGGTACCGCCATCATCACGGGCGAGACCACCTACCTCGTAGTGCCGCAGACGCTTGCCCAAGGCGCATCGTTCACCGTCAGCGTGGGCGACAAGACTTACACCGGTACACTCAACGCAGCTCTCACTCTGCAGGCAGGCAAGAAGAACGTCCTGACACTGACCCTGAACCCCACCGCCATGACCGTGGGCAGCATCACACTTGCGGAATGGGGAGCAGGAAGCAAGGGTAGCGGCAGCAGCGAAGTGGACGGAATCACCATCACCACCACCACCCTGACGAACATCGACCAAGCCGGCACGCTCTACCTGGCAGCCACGGCAGAAAGTACCTCCGGCGTAGCCGCCAACGGCACAGGAACTTATCCCGTGAAATACGAGAAGAGCCAAGCCTCCATCGACGATGCAACCGGTAGCGGATACTCCCCCATCATCTGGGACAATCTGGCAAAAGGAAACTACACCTATACCGCCCTCTTCGTCCCCAAGGAATACCGGCACGGAGCCGTGGCAGGCAACAACCACGAGTTTGACTACCTCATCGCCACTTCCGACGTCACCGCATGGGGCACACAGCCCGGTTTCAGCACCGAAGGCCACAAACTAACACACGCCATGGCACAGCTGGACGTGAAGTTAATATCGGGTACAGACGGATTCACAAACGCTGAACTGAACGCCGCCGCTGTAAAGACAGACAGTAAAAAGAAAGTATCTGTCGGCAGCACCACCGCTACACTGAACATCAGCGACCTCACCACTGCCAAGAACGTAGCCCTGAAGAAGACCGTGGATGCAGCCGATGCTAGCGGTACCAACGCCACCTTCAGCGCCCTTATTGCTCCGCAGCAACTGAAGCAGATAGTCATCACCATCAACGGGAACAACTACACGCTGAATAAAGAACTGACGATGACAGCCAACCAAAAGTTCAGCCTCGAAGTCACCGTAAGCCGCACGCCGCTGGGCTTCTCGGCAGCTGTGACCAACTGGACCGAAGCCTCGATGACGGAAGGCGGAGTGGTAGTAGATCCCTAAATAAAACAAAGAAAGATATGAAGAAGAAAAATAATCTATTCCTGACCGGTTGCCTGGCACTATGCACCCTGACAGCCTGTACCGACAGCATCGACGACGCATCGGACACGCGTGACCCGGCAGACGCCGTCACCCTCAGCGTGAACACCGATGGCGCCAACCCGCAGACGCGCGTCACCACCGGTAGCACCGAAGCATATATCCCCGATCAGAACGTAGACCTACATCTTTACAGCAACTCCCTAGGCAGCTCCATAACGGCCGTATACAACAACACCGCCGGTGACCAAACCACCAACGCCACCTGGGAGGCCAAGACCGGCACGTCCCCTCTCTATTGGGACGATGCCATCGGCACCGACGGCAACAAGTTCTACAGCTTCTACGCCGTGGTGAATGCGCACGCATCCTCCGGAAAAGGCAGTAACGACAATGCCGTCTACACCATACCCACCAACCAGGCTGACCCAGCCACCGACTCCGAGAATTTTTCTCCCTATGAACGGGCTGACCTGTTGACGGCTTATACTTATACCACCCGGCGACGTCAGGACCTCCAGTTCACCTTGAAGCACCTCATGGCACAGCTCACCGTCACACTGACCACGCTCGAAGGAAACGACGGATTCAGCCCCACACAACTGGCGGGAGCCACAGCCGAAGCTTCGCTGATAGCGCCCTACACACTGGTGTATACTGACGTGGCCAACACCACGAATGCTGATAAAGCTAAAGAAACGCCCGCCACCGCCACTGCAAGCGGCACCACCAGCACCGCTTTCACCATGCAGCGCACCCTGCACTACAAGTCGGGCACTGAAGAGACGGCCGGAAACGTGGCGAGTGTCACCTTCCGCCTCATCGCCCCGCCTCAGACAATAAGCAGCACCGATGACGGCATCGTGCTCACCATCGACGGAAAGACCTACACCTTCAAGCCCGACAAACCCGAAAATAGCATCCAGCTAACAGCAGGCCGGAACACCATCCAGCCCATCGTAGCCCGGAAGTCTGTACTGATCCCCGGTACCATCCAACTGAAAGACTGGGACACCTCGACCAACGCCAGTCAGAGTGTGACGGCGGACGGAGTGGTGACACCTCAGGATATTGATCTCTCGGGCATCACGGAGACGGGAACACTGTATCTGCGGGCTACAACCTCGACGAGGAGCGTCACTGACGGCACCATCGGTACATACCCCATTCAATACCAGGCATCTTCCACAGGAGGTACAGCCAGCATCAATACCGCCGATGCCGCCTACGCCCCCATCCTATGGGACAACCTGAACAAGTGGGATAACGATGCATCCACCGGTACCCTGCAAAAGTATTATTTTCATGCCGTCTTTATCCCCACCAACTACCGCCACGCCACTAACACCGGTGCGGATAGAAACAAGGAAAACCACGAGAAGGACTATCTTGAAGGCCGGAACGCAGTAACCGAATGGGGCGAATCACCTAAATTCACCGAAAACAGCTCCGGCAGCGGCGATGACCGACGCTTGGAGCATCAGACCGTCCGGTTCATCGTGAATCTGAAAAGCGATGGTACCTACGATGCCACCACTCTGAACTCCGCCTCAATCAAGCTGAAACGCAACAAGAAAATGACCATCTCAGGCTCTGGCAACAATGCATGGAGCAGCATCAGCGATGGCTGGCCCAGTATCACCACCGCCACGCTTACATCCGGTGAGTCCACCGACGTCACCCTGGTGAAGATCGAGGATGCCACCGACAGTGGTTCCGGCGCCACTGAAGCCAAACCCGCCCGATTCGTTGCCATTATCGCCCCACAAACTTTAGGAGCAAACAGTGCAAGTGGCGCCACTATCGGTACTGACTATCTGACCCTGACCTTAGGCAGCGGTACGGCAACAGAGAAAACCTACACTCTGAAAGCAGCCGGCAAGGATGGGCTAACGCTGAAGTACGGCAGCCAGTACACCCTCACCGCCACCCTGACAAAATCCGAACTCAATCCGGGTACCATTGCGGTGGAAGCATGGAAAGAAGAATCGGGTGAAGGCAACTTCGAGTGGCAATAGTAACTCCGATTCTTCCGACGCACGGGAGAGCGATAACGAGACGAAGAACCAAAAGAAGACATAAAGAACAAGAAACAATGAAAAAACAAAAGAAAATAAAGACATGCAGGTACAGCGATGAATTCTGGAAAAACGTCTGGTACACCATACGCTACGGCGACTCACTGGGCGACCGGATCACCATTCCACTACTCTCACTGTGCATTCTCCTCTGCATTTCTTTCCTCATCTTCCTGCTGACGAGCTGCACAGCCGACCCTCTGTCTGTTACCGCCCCCGAAGGCACCAGCACCGAAGGCCTGCGCACTCCCCTCACCATCGGCCTCCTCACCATCGAGGGTAACGATGGCTACGACAGCTCAGTACCCGCTACCACACGCATGGCGACCGACCCCGCAGGCAAAGACAACGCTTGGGAAGCGGGAGATTGCATCGCCGTCAGTGCCCCCAAGCTGGGAAACAACGACATGGGAAGCAAGACGCTCACCGCCATCTATGTATATACCGGCATAACGGACAACCTCTGGCGGCAGATAAACCCGAATGACAACAGCGACCCATACCGAGCTCAAGCTGAAGCTACCGACATCTATCCCCTCTACATCGACGACATCGACCGCAACAGTGGGAAGACGATTTCCGTAGAAACCTACGGCGGCAACCTCCATTGGGAAGGCAGCATCACATACACGAATCAAACCACCCGGAAGAACTACTGTCTACAGAACTACCTATCCTGCGACAATGCCCGGATAGCCGAAGCCGACAATGAAATCCCCGGCATCAAGCGCGGACAACTGTACGCCGAACTCCTTCACCGGCGAGTCAGCATCGTGGTGCGGGTAATAGACCAGACAATGCCCAACGTGCTACCCACCACTGGTGAAGCCACTCTCGACGGCACCGACGCCAACGATATCGATGCTGTGAAGCTGACACTGACCGGTGGCCCCAACGAGAACAGCAAAAACAACCAAATCGTCTGCTGGCGTACCGGTAAGGCTACGGAAACGATAAACGGTCGGCAACAATCCGTCACCACCTTCCGTGCCTATATGTACTTAACGGACGTGCCGGGCATTACGACCACTACCGACGTCAGCACAGGAAAACAGAGCGGCACCGTCCCCGACGGCTCTACCTTGGGTACCCTCACCTTCACCCCCAACACCGGAAGCACACCGCAGACGCTGATTATAAAATATTCTATCACCAAGAATGCCGGCGTCCCCCCCACCATCACCACCGGCACGCGCATCACAGTGATGGCACCCTTCAATGTTTCCCAAAACCTGGACGCCACGGCAACGCTCAACACCTGGGAAGAAATAGACGCAGGAGATACGGGAACGGAGACAATAGAGTTGAAACCTGCCACGAATCCGGACGATACAGAAAAGAAAGGTACTAACGGCCAACCTATCTATGAACTCTCCTCAGCCCAAGACCTGCTACTCTTTGCACAGATCGTAAACGGGACGGATAACCCCGCAGGCGACAGCGTGACCGGAAACCTGAAGCTATGGTGGGAACAGTGACCTGTACCAAGCAACCCAAGACAGTAACGAAAGTCCAAAAACAATAGAACGATTATGAAAAAGAAAACAACATACCTTGCCACCCTCATCCTGTTCGCCCTCGGACTGATGTCAGCCTGCACCCCCGGCGAACTGGACGGCGACGACAACAGTAACCCCGACGCCACACCGGTGCCACTGGCCGCAACCGTCAGCCTGCCCGCAACGGGCACGGTAACCCGGGCCAACGCCACCACTGGCAGCATCAAGTTCGATGTCAGCGGCAGCAGCTTCACCCTGAGGCGCTACGACCAGGCACCCAACGGCACCACCACCCTGACCGCCTCCGCCGACTACGAAATAGCAGACCGTAACGACAATACCTCCGGCAGCGGCACCAGTTCGCAATACTTCAAGCTGAAGACGTCCACGGGCACCTCCGCCAACACCCACATCCCCGTCATCCCCACTGAACAAGCCGACCTACGCATCGAGGAAACCGCCGCACCGGTACTGATGAACGTCCCCGCAGACATCAGCGGTACAAGCGGCACTGCTGACGATGCCACGACCAATGTCTACGTCCCCTTCCGCACCCGGATGAAATACGGTGCCGAAGTACCCGCAAATCCTGACGTCAGCATCCCCTCCGCCACGGACAAAGAACGGACCGGCATCACTCTCTCCGCAGACAAAAAGGCAGGCATCGCCACCATCAACCCCGCCTACACTACAGCTGCCCTGCGCCTGGTGCTGAAACTCTACAACGCCGGACAAGGAACCGTGGTGAACTACGCATCCTGCCCCCTGACTATGACAGGCGACAGCCCCACCACTCAATACGCACCTACCGTAACGCACGGCACCCAAGCCACTCCCGGCACGGATCCCGGCAGTATCATCTACACCGACGCCACGGCCACCCGCCAATACACAGCCGTCAGCCAGCAGATCGTCATCTTCGGCGAACTGACACCCGGCACGAACACCAATGGCAGCTCCACGGGCACTAACCGGCTCACTCCGGGCAGCACATGCGTGGCAGTACTTACCACCTCCACAGGTGAACTGCTTTCCGTCACCTGGCCTACAAGCGCTACCATCAACGCCGTGCCACAGCCCGGGAAGATGTTGACGCTCACCGTACATGTGAAGGGAGACATGGCCTACATCGACCCCAACGGCATCACAATCTCCGGATTTGAGGACGGGAACGGAGAAGAAGGAGAGACGGCAGGCGGAAGCCCGGGCATCGCCAGTGGTCTGACGGAGCTAAATCCGGACATATTCTGCATTGCAAACCCAATGTGGGTAGTGACCGGAGGAGGCACAGAGGCCACTTCCAGCAGCAACACCGATAGCAAAGACGTGACAGTATTGAAGAATGTGCGCACGGCGCTGAACAAGATATACACTCCGAATAACGACAGCTACACCGGCCCCAGCTACATCGACCTAATGCTGACAGATGTGACCACACTGCCAACATACAACAACGATGGCGCTTTCCAAGGCTACAAGCAGTTACGCAACATAGAGTTGCCTGCGGTGACCGACATCGAGGAATACGCCTTCTACAAATGCGAATCCCTCACCACAGCAAGTATGCCATCAGCAAAGGCCATCAGGAAAAACGCCTTTATTGGCTGCCAAGCTTTAACAAACCTCGACATCTCCGGCGTTACCCAAATATGGAACTTAGGAACTTCAGAACAAAACTACCTGCTCAGTGCCTTTGGCAGCGGCGCCTACCCCAACTGTGACCTCGTGCTAAATTCCGCCCTGGAACAATACTGCTATGCCGCCGATGGCACCTCGCAGAACGGTCCACTCGTAAAACTCAAAATAGAGGGCCATGATAGTAGTGGCTCCCCTTACAGCTACACCATCACCTTCCGGAGCATCACCTTCAAATGACGGCAACAGAGATGAAGACAGCAGCACGTTCGCTTTATCCGCATCGTCCGCGTATCCATTGAACTCATAACCCAATAAACAGCATAGCAATGAAAAAGAAATTCATACCCACCACATTCACCCTCGCACTGGCAACCCTGAGCCTCGCCCTCATACTGCCTACCGCCTGTACCCGGGATGAACTCATAACACCCGTCCATCCCGACGCCCCCGCACCCTCCAACGGCGGTACCGCCGATGCCCCCGCACTCCTCATCTCCCTCGGCCAAAAGCCCGGATACGCAGGAGAAAACGTCGAATCGGGAGAGTCCGTCCCCGCCTGCCGGCCCCCCCCCCCCCCCGGTGGAGGCCCGCCGGCGGCCCAGTGACCCGGAACCGACCCCACCACACGATCGAACCCC
>ENA-UOJN01001657-UOJN01001657.1-human-gut-metagenome-genome-assembly--contig:-C125IIP-NODE-1657-length-15483-cov-7.001815_pt1 | contig 15483 bp, 9 predicted proteins | sample MGYA00242350_ERZ723897 | MGnify/ENA metagenome assembly ERZ723897 | reverse complement strand
TATGACCGGTTTTTTTGCAGTTCATGACAATAGAATGCACGCTTTGCGTGCATTCTATTGTTTATTCTTTTTTCATAATCCATACTTCGCTGACTGCCAGCGCCTTTAAGGTATCGTAAACCTCCCAACGGACTTTCAGCGTGCCGTCCTGATAGGATTCCTTCGGTAGGTCGTATTCCCAGAACGGCTCTCTTCCCGCCTCGATCTCCCGGCGGACAGATTTTCCGTTCGGATTCTGCGCAATCCGATCTGCCAGCAGAACTTTTCCGGCACGGATATTGACCAGCGTTTCATCCTTCAGCGCGGTCTGTCCCACAAATGCCCGGAAAAACGAATTCGGATAAAATACCTTCATCCCATAAGAAGCTTCCGGATCAAGTCCGGTAAACGTCATTTCCAGCGGTGTTCCATACAGCACCGTCACATTCAGCGCCCAGGTCAGCGGCATCGGGAACTCGTGGTACCAGCCGTCGATCTCATGCAACAGGCCGACCATTGTATACACACTGTGATCAATGAATGGAGTTTTTAAATATCCGGGATCTTCCTCCCAGCTGTGCCATACGGAAACATGTGAAAAGCCCTCGTAAGTGCCAGGCGCGCAGAACTGGTTTCCGTCGCCGGGATCCTGACGCAGGTTCAGCTGATGCAGTGCTGCGCATCTGTTCTTTTCGTTCTGCATCTTTTCAATCCGCTTAAAGCTCTGCATCAAATACTGATAATCGTTTAACGGCATGCTTCTCGTCTGCAGGTACGCGCCGCGAATCCAGCACTGCCCGCCGTGATGGTTTTCGGTCAGCTGAATACCGCACAAATTCCGCAGGCTGTCTGCCAGCTTCAGCATTTCAAACAGCACATCCTCCGCCGCCGGAACGTCCCTGGAAAGATTAAGGATCGTCCGCGCCTCCCGGATAACTGCTTCGCTTCCGGTAATATCCGCCAGGTCGAGCACCGCACGCGCCTGCTGCTCCAGCTCCTGATCCTTTGCATATTTCTGTTTCGTCCAGTAATCCGTCAGAATCCGCAGCTTTAACATCTGATAGCGGTAATTGTTTTTCACCTGTTTCGATACGGTTTTATCGAATGCTGTAAAGGATTCATACAGTGCATCGATTCCGTCGTTTTCCAGAACCGGGCCATCCCAGTTATGCTCCACGTCCATCAAAAATTCCGCAACCTGCTCAGAGGTTTCCGAATCGATAAACAGGTTTGCATAATCCGCCATCGTTTCCTCTGCCGCCACCGAGCTGTCAAAATCCTGATCCGCCCAGAGGATCTTGTTGACGTCGTCATGGATACCCTCGGAATAGGTGATCGAACCGATGGTATACGGCTCTAACATATTGTGAATCGCTTTCATTTTTTCCGGACGCGCATTGTAGCCCTCCCGTCCGCTCGTCAGTGCAAACGCCATATCCCAGTTTTCCACCGGGAACTGACAGTTCGAATTGTGGGAAATATCCGGGTAGTTCCGAATGTTTTCACGATATTTTTCGGGAAGCTTCTCATACAGCTCTTCGATGCTGTCCTGCTCCCAGGGCGCAAAGCACACGCCGGTAACCCAGTCCGGCTCCTTTGCGATTTCTTCATAAAAAGTATCGTACCAGCCAGGCTCCGGCTGAAAATGCTGCGGTGCAACCCACACGCCCGCTTCCGGATGATATTCGTGCAGAATTTCCACAAAATGCTCTGTCAGACGCATCGCATCCGTCGGCCAGAGGGAACCGGGATCCCCCAGCGGAACCAGCATTGCATCCAGATAAGGAATTGCAGAAAAGACCCTCCTGCGTTCTTCCATCTCCCGGTCGATGCACCCAAAATCATGATAATCGCGTCCGACATTCGGATACCACAACCAGACGTCCATGCCATAGGAATGAATGATTTTGGAAACCTCGCACATCAGCTCCATCGGATCTTCCGGGAAAAGTGCGGAATACAAACGGTCGTCCGTCTTCGGCGGAAGCAGCTCGATGGCGTTTGCTCCGAACAGCGCCAGATCCTCGATATACGCCTCGAATTCCTTTTTTGACCATGCACCGTAGGTATTGTTTTTGTCCCGGTAGCCCAGCTGATGTCCCCGCAGCGGATACTGCGGCGTCATGCTCAGGCTGTCCAGCTCGTCCGGAATTTCAATGCTGCCTTTTTTTACAATTGCTTTTCTCAAAAGCCGCGCCATCCCGTAAAACTCACCGCGCTCGTCTTTTCCGAGCACAACGATGCGCCCGCTGCCGTCCGGGTTGTCGATGACCCGGATCCGGAAGCCCTCTTTGCCCGGCACAGTGATGCCGTCAAACAGCGCTTTGACCTCCTCGCTGCAGCTGTCCTCTTTATAAAACTCTATGCTGATTTTTCCAGACGTTTTAGACTGCAGTAAAGAAACACCGCTTCGTTTTTTTAAATTTTTGCAAAATACGTCCGCAGTCTTTTTTTCCAGAGCAGTCTGAAGCTGCGGTTTGTATACAACAGCTGATGTGATTTCCATTTTCTTTCTCTCCTTTTCTTTATTTCCACAACTTCCGTGCCAGGATGTCCAGCGGCTCTGCGAACCGCTCAAACAGCCCGTCCTCCGTAATTTCATTTCCATCCTGCGATGCATAATCGTTCCACAGCATGTAGCAGGCTCCCAGCGTCCGGCTCGACCACCGCGGAAGCTCCCAGGTTCGCTCCTGCGTTTCGAAAACGTTCGGCTGCCACTTTTTTTCCAGAAAATCCAGATCCAGACGGTCATAGCCGCCGCCCGGAATCAGGTACAGACTGCTGCTCAGCGAATTGATGACGGAAAATCCGGCATCATACATTTCCTGCGGATCTGTCCAGTCCGTATCCCATACCTGCAGCTGAATTTTTCTGGAAAGCCCCGAATAATCCTGTCCGGTCTTCGACAGGCTGCCCCACATGCGGATTGTCTTTTCCGGCGCTGCCTCCGCTACATAGTCCGAAAGCGCTTTCATATAATCCACAAAGGCTTTCTGATTCCCAAAATACTCGTCCATGCCGATATGCACCGTCCCCGTTCCGGAAAAAGCATCCGACTCTATCAGGTATTCCGACCAGATCGTCTCTGCCAGCTTCTGCGCTGCCGGGTTGGACAAATCCAGCTGATCGACACTCTCCGGGTCACCGGAAAGCCCAAGCTTCGGAAATACTTTTGTAAGTGCCAGACTGTGGGCGGGCGTGTCGATTTCCGGCACGACCTCAACGCCCATCACCGCAGCGTCCTCGATAAACTGCGCAAATTCTTCTTTGGAATAATACAGATCCTGCGACGTAATCGACTGTCCCGCTTTATTTCTCACATCCGATTCCAGCCGAAACCCCGCATACAACTGTCGCGCGCCCTCTTTTGTCCCATCGTAATCGCTCTGGGAAATGATCTGATTGTCGTTCAAATGAATCTGCAGCGTGTTCATCTGATGCTTTGAAAGCTCTTCTGCAATGCGGTACAGAAGTTCGAGGGAAACCGGTCTGCGCCCTACGTCGATTCCAAAGCCTCGGACCGACCACGCCGGATAGTCCCGCAGCACGCCGGCCGGAAGCTGTCCTTCTGATTTCTCCCAAAGCTGTCCAAGCGCCACACACCCCCAGCGCACCCCTCGCTTCGTGCGCGCCGAAATCGAAATCACGCCCGGACTCTCTGCTTCCAAATTCAGTTCATACCCCTCGTCCCCAAGCGTCTGTGTCCATTCTTTCCCGTCCCCGACAGCCTTCCGGAAGTTCAGGACGATATCTCCTTCCGTTGGTTTTTCTGTATCCGCCAGCTTCTCAACCGATACGTCCTGCAGCAACTGTCCGGAAAGCTCCGTTGCAAAAAGCTGTGCCGTCCGCTCCAGCTCCTCGTCCCGGTACACGACCCGGATGAAACGGGTTGTCCAGTCGGAGTGGGCCGCTCCAGTGGACGCGCCACCGGGCTTCCATTCCATCGCGGTGAAGCCCTTTGGAAGGGTCTCTGCCGAGAGGGCTTCCGGTACTTCCTCCCGTTCTCTGTCCACTTCCACCCTCTCCGATGCCGGAATCTTTGTCTGTATTCCCGGCAGTTCCTGCATTTCTCCGTCTTTTTCCAGAATAAATCCAAGCTCAACCTGCGTATCCGCGATCGTGTCCGTGATTTTTCCGTCCATATTTACCAGCACATCATAATCCGCCCCGCCAAAGGAAATGCTGTACGGCTCCGGCACCGTTGGGAGCTCCAGCATTCTGCGGCTCCCTGCTTCAATCACAGGTGTTTCAACCACAAAACAATCCTCCAACTGTCCGTACACTTCCAGCTCCTGTACCGAGACGTTCTGATAATACAGGCTTAAATCGCTTTCCTCTTTCAAAACGTCCGTCACATGCAGACGAAAATACCGCGCCTCTACAGGCTCATTCAACACAATCTGCTGCTCTTTTTGCTCCGGCGCCTCTTCAAAAACAGATGCCTGCTGCCAGTTCTCTTTATCCTGAGAATATTCCAGCGCATAGCCTTTCGCATTCGTCCGTTCCCAGTATATCCGAACTGCACCGATGCTGACCGGTTCTCCAAAATCCGCCATCAGCCAGTGATCGTTGTTTTCCCAATCGTTTTCCGACGACCAGCGCAGGGTTTCGTCCGTATGATTTCCGTCCCCCGCATACATCGCCCGAAAGTCCCCGCCTTCCTCGCTGTCCGCTGTCAGCTTCGCTTTTTTCTGTAAAATCAGATTTTCCCCAACGGTTTCTACCGTCAATCCGGCGTCACATTCTTCCGCACTCCATACCCGCCATAACGGCTGCTCTTTCTCAGAAATTTCTGTCATGCTTTGAGAAGCAGCTGACATTCCGAGCACTCCTGCAGCAAGCACTGCAACCTGAAGGAATTTTGACACACGGATTGCGTGCCTGCCATTGGTATGCCGCCTGCCCACCGATTTGTCGCCTGCAGATTTTCCATCTTCCAGTCTGCGATCCGCGTGCAGCAACCTTCCGCTGTCTTTTCCCGTTTTTTTCTCTTTCATGCCATCCCAGAACCTTTCCAGTCCGATTTCTATCTACTATCCGAAAAATTTCATCATGATTTTTCCAGTCAGAGAAACGACCATTCCAATCGTGGGAACCACGTAGATTCCTGCAAAAAAGACTGCCAACAGCAGCCGATACAGCATACCGAAGCATTTTTCAGCCTTCCCCTTCTGCTCTGCTGCAATTTTCCATCCCGCCTCAGCTTTTCGCCTTGCAAAAAACAGAATCAACAGGAATGCAAACCCCAAAATACTGATGCCAACCCCAGCTTTCAGTCCCGGTTCCTCAAACGAAAATACAACTTCATTTTCGCCCTCTGCCAATGTTATCCCCAAAAATCCGCCAAGTATCGGCTCGATATCCACAGCTTTTCCGTTTTGTATACACTTCCATCCGTCTATCGCAACGAACGGAACAAACAACGTTTCTCCCTCTGCCGCAGACACACTCACATGAATTTGTGCATTGCGCTCTGAAATGGAACATTCTGACGGCTGCAGGATTCTGGCGGTTCCTGACTGCAACGCCGCCTGCCATGCATTCTCATGCAGCGCACCAAGCTCCATCTCCTGCGCTGCGACCAGCGTCCCCATCCGGTCGGTAACAGAAATCATCACCTCCTGCGCTTCAAAAGTTCCCAACCAAATCAGCCGATGTGCACTCGCCATCTGGTTTTTCTCCGGAATTTCAACCGGCTCACCGTTGACTGAAATAAAAATTTCATCCGCGCTTCTTCCTGCATCCAGATACAAAAGCTGCTTGTCCGTCACAGAAATACAAAGCGTTCCATCCTCCAAAACAAGTTCCTGAGCCGGGAAAACTTCCATGATATTCGTATACTCTTTCGAACCGGTCGTCACATCCACGCTCTGCTCTTCTTCAGAAGTCTGTCGATGTTTCGTTTCAACATCCTCTGCAGACAGAAGCTCTGCCCAGGCACGCTGATTGGAAAGTACGCTGCCGCTGCCCGACTGCCCCAAAGCTTCCTTTGAAAATACAAACGCATTGCGCAGCATTGTATCGGAAATTTCCGTTCCGCCGACGGCACGCACCGAAACCCAGGGTGCAAGATAACCGAGACTTTCCAAAACCGCCTTTGTCTGTTTGCTTTCGGTCGGAAAGTATCCGCTGATCGAGCCTTTCCGGTCCACCAATGCAGCGTTGATCGGAAGATCGTCCCGATCAGCCTCGCGCGCAAGCAGCCACGAAGGCTCTGCGGATGCAGCGTTTTTACTCTCCGCCTGCTTTGCAATTTCTGTCATCTGTCGGTACGCCGCTTCATTTTCCTGTCGAACCGCATAATCTGGTGGCAGTAAAATCATTGTATACACACAAAAGCCGCCAACAAGTGCTCCAAGCACCGCCATTCCCGGGAACCCTGCCTCTCCTGTTTTTTTCCCGGAGGTCTTTGCATGCAGCACCTTTTGTCCGCACCACGCCGATACTCCAACAAGCAGCAATACAACCGCTGTCACGGCGGTTTCTTTCGGACACACCTTGCTGATCGCCAGCGAGGAAAACGCCTGCACCAGACGCTTTTCCCAAATGAGTGTCAGGCATACAGCGCCCAATGCGGATACAGCCGAAGCAACCAGCAGGAGCACACAGCGCAGCCGGAGCCCTGCCGGATGTTTGCAGACATTTTCTGTACGAAAATCATCCGCATCGCGCTCCTTTCTCACCGCCACAAGTGCCGCCATGCTCAGCACCGCCATGTACCCATAGCGCACCGGGAAGCACACATAGGACCCCATATGCCACAGGAGGTTAGCCGGTTCCAGCAATACCGTCAGCCACAAAAATCCCGTCAGATACAGCCAGAACCGTTCTGCAGCGCTGTGCGTTTCCTGTTCCGCAGCGCTGCGCCTTTTGCGTTTCCAGAAACATCCCGAAGCAAACAGAAGCCCCATCAGTACCGGATTTGCAATCTGGAACAGCCGCTCAAACAAATCATCCAAACCATGCCGTTCCATCACGCCGAAATAGGACAGATTTTCTCCGGAACGCGCAGACTGCAAAAGCAGAATCGCAGACGGGAGCAGAACCGCCGCCGAAATACAAATTCCGATCAGCGTATCAATTCCCATGCACCCCATTTTTTTGGTGCGGTTTTCTTTTCTCTCACAGGTATAGAGCCAGATCGCCCCGGCAAAAAGTGAAAACAGAAGCGTCATAAACCCGAGCTGAATGGACAACATCAGCTGCCATGCGAGCAAAACAGTGTACCAGCCGCCCTTTTTCTCCCGCAGCAAACGCAAAAGCGCCAGACAAAACAGCGGAAAAATCACCGGAAAAATCATCCACTTGATGATCTGATAGTTATACGCCATGTACCCGCAGCATGCGTAGCAAAGGGCGAGCGCTACATTCTGAAAGCGTCTGCCCGATGCTGTTTTTTCCAGAAAAATATGCGCTGTAACCGCCGATGCAGTGCTGTAAAGCAGCACCAGCACATTGACCGCCTGATAAATTCTGTCCCGCCCAAACAATAGCAAAACATAGTTAAACGGATTGAGCACCTCATTGATCGTATCCGCATACAGATTCGCCCCGCCGGAAACGCTAAAGTCCAGAAACAGATTTTTCTGTCCTGTCACAACATCATAAAAATGATACAAAAGCGGCAGATACTGGGAATATAAATCCGTGATCGCCACTGATCCATCTCCGAAGGGATACATTTTTTTATAAGAAAAAAGCAGGCAAAACAGCGCCACACTGCAAAGTGCAGTAAGCGCCGTCGCCTGCCATGTTTCACGGGATTCTTTTTTCAGTTTTCCATGCCAGAATACTCTTTGGTCTGTCCGATTTTCCATTCAGATTTCTCCGTACTCTATCTTCCTTAAAGCAGACACCACACTGCCGTCATCGCCGTGCTCAACATACAAAATGCCAGCAGCAGTACAAAAAGCACCTGCGATATTGCTCTTTTCACCGCCGGATGCCCGGTCGCATCGCCCTCCCTGCGCCGCATCTCAAGCTGCTCTTTCGTGCCCTCCTGCCAGATAAATGCCAGCGCAATCGCCGGAAACAGCAGCTCGATTTCCATATATCGAAAATGCATGCTGCATTCCTGCGGATAATCATATGCAAACTTCAGATACAGGAGCAGATGCACAAAATAGCCGACCACAAATAAAATCCGGCTCGCAGAATCGATGCCGAAGCGCTTTGCCCGAACGACAAATACGCGAATAAACGCCATCAATGCCGCCAGCGCCAGCAGCGCACCGACCAGCATCAAAAGCACTGCCAGCACCTTTACACTGCGTCCGACGTCCGCCATATCCCATTCACCCAGCACTGAGGTACGGATGATCTGCATCCATACATTATAGCCGCAGCCCAGCTTAAACTGACGTAAGTTGTCCAACATTTCCGACGGAACCGGGAACAGGAAACGGTTCAAAACCGGGACATTTCCGGTGTACTGCCAGGAATCCTCCGGCAGCGTATAAATCCACACGAGGGGCATATGGAACTGAATCCTATTTCGGATATAAAAGCTCATGCCAAGGGGAATCGAAACTACACCAAACAGAACGTACTGACCGAGCAGCTTCTTTACCGGGACGACGGGAATTGCAGCATTTCGGGTGCTCTCTACGCTGCGTGCCCTACAATCTCGTCCATTGTCCAGACTTCTTACCAGCATCCAGAGCATCACCGCCGCGATCGGAAAGGCCATCTGCGCGACACTCTGTTTTGTCAGCATACCAAGCGCGATGGAAACCGCCAGTTTTAAGATGTTATGCGCCGTCGGAAAGCGGCTCCACAAAATCGTATAGTACACGCACATCACCGTAAACATCAGGCTCATGCAATCGTTGTTCACGCTTCCGGAAAGCAGCACCAGCGCCGGATGGAAGCAAAACAGCAGCAGCACAAAGCGTTTTGCTTTTTCCGTCAGCTCAAACTGCTCTGCAATCCGCAAAAGGAACCAGAGAATAAGCAGCGAACAGACAAACGGGACGATCTGGATTGACTCCTCCAGCACATCCGTATTGGAAATAAAAAGAGAGCAAAACTTCATCCACAGTGCGCACAGATAATGGTGCAGCGGCGGATGGTTGAACTGATAAACACTCGTCGGGTCAAAATCCGGCAGCTTCCAGTTTTCATATAAATACTGGATATATGCCAGATGTCCGCCTGTCACCGTATGCCCGGCATCCAGATCGATCATCCCAATATCATACTGTCTGTCATAGATCGTGGAAAAAAGCACATAAAACAGGCGCAGCATACAGCCTGCCGCCAGTATCACATCCATTTTGATCCGATCTGTCCTTTTTTCCACTTTCTCCATGCTCTCCCCCATTTCGTGCCCCGCGCTGCAGTAGTTTGACGCTGCGCCGTTCTTACATCCGTGCTATAATTTTTATGCCCGTGCCTCAGTTTTTGACCGCACGGCGCGGCCAGCTTTAATGCATCAAAATCATCGAAAACAGTACGGTAAGGATACCGCAGACACCGATCGCCAGTCCGCTCATGGCGCCCTCTGTTTCTCCCAACTCAATCGCCTTGGATGTTCCCACCGCGTGGGAGCATGCGCCGATGGAAATTCCGGCGATCATCGGATCGTTTACCCGGAAAAGTCTGATCAGTGTCGGTGCAAAAATGCTTCCCAGAATGCCGGTAAAAATAACCGCAACAACGGTAATGGGCACCATTCCTCCGTGTCCCTCTGCAACGCTGACTGCGATGGGTGTCGTAACGGACTTCGGAATGAGCGAGACTGTCATCGCCTCGTCCATGCCAAACAGCTTACACATCAGCAGCACGCTCCCCATCGATGCAAGAGATCCGCAGGACGCACCGACTACGATGGGAAGCCAGTTTTTCTTTAACAGCTCTGCCCGCGTGTAGATCGAAACTGCAAGACATGCCGTTGCAGGTGCGAGGAACATGTTGATAAGCGCTCCGCCTTCATTATATTCCTCATACGGAATTTTAAAGATCAGTAAAACGCCGGATACGATCACAATTGCAAGCACAAGGGGATTGCACAGCACCAGTCCGGTCTTTTTGCGGATCCAGGTTCCAACCCAGAATGCGGCGATACTTAATCCGATTCCGAAAAACGGAGACATAAACAGTTCATGCATCATTCTTTTGCCCTCCCGCTTTTCTTTTTCTGCATCAGATACAGCGCGAGCTTCATGCTGTATGCCGTCACTGCAAATGTCACCACCGTACTCACCACGCAGATCACGATCAGCTGCACCACCCAGTTTTTCAGGACGTCAAAATAGTTGATGATGCTGACTCCCGCCGGGATAAAAAAGAATGCCATATTTTCCAGCAGAAAATCCGATTTTTCGCGGATATGGTCTACCTTCAGAATATGTACGCACAACAGAATGAACAGCAAAATCATGCCGATCACGCTCGCTGGGAAAGAAAACGGAAGAAGCTTTTCGATAATCTGAGAAATCCAGCAAATCGAAAAGATAATTCCTACCTGTGTTACGATTTTCAAGTCTTAATTTCCTCCTTTGATCCGGTGCTGCCCCTTAAAGCAGGCAGCGCTGCATATCTTTTATCATCTGTTCCGCCTGCGAAAGCAGGTCTTCAGAGTTTTTCTCCACTACATTACTCCTTTTGAACTGATAAGTAAAGACCGGATTCCCCTGAGGTAAAAACTTTAAACTGTTCCCATATTGTTCGAAAAGCATCGGAATATTTTCCCCGTGCACCCGTGCGTCCGGTCTGTATACAAAGCGCAGCTCCCCCGGACGCCCCTTGATTTCCATAATATAAAGCTTGTGCGCCTGCGCCCGCAAAAGCGCAATCCGCAGCAAATTGTCTACGGACTTCGGCACGGTTCCGAAGCGGTCGAGCAGCTCTTCTTTCATCTCTGCACTCTCGCTTTCCATCTCCACGCCGGCGATTCGCTTGTAAATGTCGAGCTTCTGCTGCTCATTGACAATGTAAGAAGCCGGAATATAAGCGTCCACCTCCAGCTCCACCGTCGTAAGAAAGTCCGGTGCAGTGTCCTCGCCCTTTAAATTCTTTACCGCTTCGTTCAACATTTTACAATATAAATCATAGCCAACTGCTTCCATATGACCGTGCTGACGCTCTCCCAAAAGGTTGCCCGCGCCGCGGATCTCCAAATCCTTCATCGCAATCTTAAAACCGCTGCCCAGATCGGTAAACTCCCGGATCGCCGCCAAACGCTTTTCTGCAATTTCCCGCAGCACCTTGTCCCGCTTATACATCAAAAATGCATAAGCCGTCCGGTTCGAGCGCCCGACACGTCCGCGCAGCTGATACAGCTGGGACAATCCCATTCGGTCAGAATCGTGGATGATGATCGTGTTGACGTTGGAAATGTCCAGACCGGTTTCGATGATCGTCGTCGCAACCAGAATGTCAATTTCGCCGTTGATAAAGCTAAACATGATTTTTTCCAGCTCTCTCTCCGACATCTGCCCGTGTGCAAATGCCACATTCGCATCCGGCACCATTTCCCCAATCCTTGCTGCCATATCTGCAATCGTATTGACGCGGTTGTATACATAATACACCTGACCATTCCGGGACAGCTCGCGGGTGATCGCCTCACGCACCATTTCTTCATTATATTCCATCACATAGGTCTGGATCGGCTGACGTTCCTCCGGCGCTTCCTCCAGCACGCTCATGTCGCGGATACCGACCAGAGACATATGCAGGGTCCGTGGAATCGGCGTTGCCGTCAGGGTCAGCACATCCACGTTCTCTTTCATTTTCTTGATCTTTTCCTTATGGGTCACGCCAAAGCGCTGCTCCTCATCGATCATCAAAAGACCAAGATCCTTATATTGCATATCTGATGAAAGCACGCGATGTGTCCCGATCACGATATCCACCAGACCTTTTTTGAGATCCTCAATCACCTTTTTCTGCTGCGCAGGCGTCCGAAACCGCGACATCTGCTCAATCCGGATCGGATAATCCTTCATCCGCTGCACAAACGTATTGTAATGCTGCTGCGCCAGAATCGTCGTCGGCACCAGAAAAACAACCTGCTTGCCGTCCTGCACCGCCTTAAACGCTGCGCGGATTGCAACCTCGGTTTTGCCATAGCCAACGTCCCCGCAGATCAGGCGATCCATGATTTTGTTGCTCTCCATGTCCCGCTTCGTCGCCGCAATTGCCATCAGCTGGTCATCCGTTTCCTCAAACGGGAACATTTCTTCAAACTCCCGCTGCCAGACCGTATCCTCCGAAAAAGCGTAGCCCTTCCCGTTCTGGCGCGCCGCATACAGCTCCACCAGATCCTTTGCGACCTCATCCACTGCCGCCCGGACACGGGTCTTGGTCTTGTGCCACTCCTGCGTTCCGAGCTTGTTTAACTTCGGCTTTTTCGCTGCATCGGCGGATGCGTACTTCTGAATCGCGTCCAGACCGGTTGCCAGCACATAGAGGTTTCCTCCGTCCCGGTACGAAATTTTCATGTAATCCCGGACCGTTCCCTCCATCTCGACCTTCTCGATGCCCTGATAAATACCGAGACCGTGCGTCTCATGAACGACATAATCCCCGACCTTCAGCTCTCCGAAATCGCGGATTTTCGTGCCCTCATAGCGCTGAATTTTCCGCTTTTTCTTCTTGGGCGCGCCAAAAATATCTCCCTCCGAAATGACCGCGAATTTCAGCATCGGATATTCAAAGCCCTTTTCCACATGTCCGTAAAAAAGCTCTGTCTCGCCAGGCAAAACCTCCCGGTCAGGGTCTTCACTGTAAAAAGCGCTCAGCTCCTGCTCCCGCAGATCGGCTGCCAGACGCTTCGCCCGCGTCCGGGATGCACATAACAAAAGCACCCTGCTGCCATTTTTCTTGTAACGTTTTAAGTCCTTTAACAGGGCTTCAAAACTGTTGTTATAGGACGGCATGCTGCGCACCGTGATTTCAAACCTGCGATCCGGCTTAAACAGGCTGCTCTTTGCATCCAGCGCGGCGAGTGACACTGCCCGATACTGCAACAGCTTCCCTGCGATTTCCTTTTCGGGGTACAAAAGCTGCGCCTGTCCCGGCAGGATATAGCCTTTTTCCAGACGTCCGGTCATGCTCTCCCGAAATTCTGTCTCAAGTGCGTTCGCCGTCTCCGACAAATGCTGTGGCTCATCCAGAAAAACTGCCGTCGTTTCCGGATGGAAAAATTCCAGAAAGGACTCCGTCTGCGGATAAAAATAATGCACGAAGCTTTCCAGATTGACTACACTGCCAAACTCCTGCGCAGACTCTTCGATCTCTTTGATCTGCGTCTCAATCCGGTGCGCTGCCTCCGGATTGCCCTGCTCCCGCAATTTTTTGGCATATTGCTTCGTCTCTTTTTTGATTCTCGCAAAGCCGTCCTGCCTGCGCGCCTCCGAAAGCATCAGCTCCGTTGCCGGATAAATCGCAATCTCATCCAGATTTTCCACCGAACGCTGGGACAGCACGTCAAAGCTTCGAATCGACTCTACGCTGTCTCCCCACAGCTCGATTCGATACGGATTTTCTTCCGTCATATCGAAAATATCAATAATTCCGCCGCGAATGGAAAACTGTCCCGGTTCCTCTACCTGCGGGCTCTTTTCATAACCCATTTCCACCAGCTGAGCGGAAAGCTTCCTCTCGTCTACCGTTGATTTTTTATCGAAATGCAGTATTCTTGACACAATCCCGGAAAGCGGCGTCTGCGGCATCATCAACGCGGACATCGTCGTTACGATCGTAACCGGACGCTTTTCGAGCAGCGCGCGCAGCACACGCATCCGCTCCCGCACCAGATCGCCGCCGGAAACATCCGCCTGATAAAAGATCAGATCCTTGCCCGGATACACCATCGTCCTGCGGTCGTAAAACCCATATTCTGCACCGATTTCCCGCGCTCTTTTATCACTGAAAGTAACGATGATTTTCTGTGTAAAACCATCGCTCAATCCATATACCATATGAAGCTTCTGGGAATCATACAGCCCGGAAAAGGCAACATGCCCTTTTCCTCTGTCCAGAAGTGCTTTTCCCTCTTCAAACTCCGCCAATTCCCAAAGCGGAGCTGTCAATACCTTCATGCTATGCCTTCTCCACTTTTCGCCCGTTATACACGTTCATCGCTGCATCCGGACCTTTTTCCAGAATCATCTGCACCGCTTCACAGACTTCCTCCGAAACCTGCTTCATCAGCACCTGCTCCTCCCGATCAAAATGTCCCAGCACATAGTCCGCAAGGTCGTAGCCTGCCGGTTTTTCCCCGACGCCGACCTTAATCCGCACAAACTGATCTTTTCCAAGATGCTGAATAATATTCTTCAAACCGTTATGACCACCCGCGCTGCCTTTTTTGCGCACCCGGATGATGCCAGGCTCCAGGCTGATATCGTCGTGAATTACGATCAGGTTCGTGCTGCCGTCTACCTTATAATAATCCAGCACTTCCCGGATACATTCGCCGCTCAGGTTCATATAAGTCAGCGGCTTTACCAGAATTATTTTCTGCCCGTTTAAATAGCCTGCACCCAAAAGTCCCTTGTGCTTTGCCGTGTTTACAGAAATTCCGGTCTTATCTGCCAGCATATCTATGACGGAAAAGCCGATATTATGCCTTGTATTATCGTATTCTTTTTTCGGGTTTCCAAGTCCTGCAATTACATACATGTTCTGTCCGTTTCCTTCCTGCTTCTGCCTGCCCTTTTCTGCTTTTGCAGGCGCTGTCTGTTGTGCTTTCATGTTAGCACAGTTTCCCCCGCTCGGGCAAGTGAGAATGTACCCTGCTGCCCTTTCCATCTGCGGCGACATACAGATGGCTTTTCTAACCGGATATCCGGTCAGGAAAACAGTCCCGGTACATCGCTGCACCGGGACTGTCTGTTGTAGTCTGTATTTATTTTCTGTATTTATTTAAGAAGTTATGCAATCGGTTCTTCCAATGCCGTATTGTATGCTTCCAAAATAATTCCCTGGATCTTTTCCCGGGTTCCCCGGCTGATGGGATGGGCGATATCGCGGTATTCCCCATCTGCACTGCGCTTGCTCGGCATCGCAATGAACAGTCCCTTATCGCCCTCGATCACTTTAATATCATGCACCACAAACTCGTCGTCCACGGTAATGGATACAATCGCTTTCATTTTACCTTCTTTGGCAATTTTCCGAACCCTTACATCGGTAATCGTCATAACTTATTCCCCCTAGCGTTTCAGATAATGTATCTGTCGTTTTTCTCTATTACAATCTTGATTTCATCTTCTCCGCGATAGAAGGAATTTGCACGAATCGTATCCCGGCTTTCTACGATACAGTTCTCGATGTGCGTGTTATCGCCGATGTATACGTCATTCAAAATAATGGAATTCTTGATGTAACAGTTGTTTCCGATAAAGGATTTTTTAAAGATTACGGAATCCTCTACCGTGCCGTTGACAATACAGCCGCTGGAAATCAGGCTGTTCTCAACCTTCGCTCCAACATTATACTTTGCAGGCGGTAAATCGTCAACCTTTGAATAAATATCCGGATACTGTTTGAAAA
>ENA-UOJN01001636-UOJN01001636.1-human-gut-metagenome-genome-assembly--contig:-C125IIP-NODE-1636-length-15597-cov-30.541372_pt1 | contig 15597 bp, 13 predicted proteins | sample MGYA00242350_ERZ723897 | MGnify/ENA metagenome assembly ERZ723897 | reverse complement strand
GGCGCCGTCCGGATCATTTTGTATAATGGAAGTATGGAAGGAGGTCTGCCTTATGACAAGAGGTGAAGCGGTCAAAGCATTTTTTCTGAAAAGCGTGCTGCCCGTAGCGACGGCCATGCTGCTGTACTGTATTTTCAAATCCGCCTGCATGAAAGACGGGGAACTGGACTATGTGTGGCTCTGGATACTCTGCGGGCTGCCCTTCGGCCTCCATCGGATGTGCCTCTGGATCGTGCCGGGCGGCGGCTCCTTCGGAGGCGGGATCGCACTGTTCGCGCTGAACTTTATCATCGGCGGCGTGATTGGCGGTTTCATCCTGGTTTGGCGGCTGATCGTAGCGGCCCTGTATGTACCGTTGACCATGTACCGGCTGATTGCCGGATAAAAGTTATGCGTCATGGAAATGTGGAAAACTGCCGCTTGCGCCGATGGAAAACCCATTCACAGCACATGGAAAAGGACAAACCTTTCCCACATCCTGCAAACAAGTTTCCCACAGCGCCGCCGGGACAGGCAGTTTACGCACATTCCCACAACGCCTGCGGCTGCGAAAATCCATCCTATCCTTTCCTATCCGGTATGGAGCAGACAGAGAAAAAACATAAAAAAAGAGCGGGAGTACAGCCATCGGATGAACCGAGAAGCTGTACTCCCGTTTTCTATTATGGAAAGTGTAGAAAAATCCGTCTTTTCTTCTGTACGGCGTGATGAACCGCCATACATGGGAAATCCTAAGGGCATCTCTCTGAAAAGTGCATACAGACGGAAAAACCGCCCGTTTTCAACCCTTATCCTTACACTTTTTTGAGCGTGTGGACTGATAGCGGGGGCATGCTACCAGCACCGCCCGGAAACTCTGCTTGCAGGGATGGACACATCCCCGGCAGATCGGATTATACTGGCGGCGGCCGTTCTCCCCCAGAAAGAAGGCCCATTCCCTCCGCCATTTCTTACTCCTGCTCATAGGCTGCCATGCTCCGGGGTATCCCGGCCGGGGCGGCCCTTCTCCGGCGGCTTGTGTTCCGAACACTCCTTCTTTGCGTCCTCCAGCCGCTCCCGGATGGAAGGCTTTTTTCCCGGCCCGCTTTCTGCCGCTTTCTCTGTTTCCTCCCCGCGTCGGCCGTTATTGATAACCCCGTCGATCATACTGTAGTCATCCTCCAGGGTCATTTCCGCAGTGCGGAGGGGATTGTCCTTTTCCGGCTCCACGGGGACCGCTATGATCTGCCCGCCCAGGCTGATGAACTGTTCCGGCTGCCGGAAGTGTTCCGTGTATTTCTGCGCCAGCTCCGGGGACAGGGAGGCGAAATCTTCCCCGTCAAGTCCCACCACCAGGAAAGTGCCGGCCATGATATCATAAATCTCCCCGGTTTCATCCCGAAGCCCGCGGTTTAAGTCCAGGCCGATGAGCTTGCCTTCATCATTGCAGACCAGGGCAACGGGATCAGAGAAGGGATAAGTAGCCCCGATATCGCCGCCCACTTCCGCCTGCAGGGAATGGAGGCCGGGGTCGATCTCCTTCACATAAGGTTCCTTCCTGGGTTCCACCACCAGGACGGTCATCTTCTCCGGCGCCGCGTGTTCCTGCGCTTCACCGTTCCGGATGGCGAAGGCCCGGCTGCCGTTTCCCATAATGAGATAGTTTCCATCCTCCGACTGATGATGGAAACCGTACCCGGCTGCCTCCATCTGTTCCCGGCTCATATCCGTCACATAGAAGGTCCCCCTGGGCGTGCGTACCGTCTCGCCGGTCTCCCGGTCATCCGGCGTGGGCTCCGGGGATACATCCAAAACTTCCTCATACCCGCTGGCCTCCTTGAACTTCTCCAGTTCCGAAGGGAGGTAATCGTCCTGGGTCTGCCCCAGGTCCGCCAGCTTTTCACCCAGAGCCGAAATGCGGCCCGCCATCAGGTTTTCATAGATTTCCTCCTTCGCCGCATGTTCCTCCGGGTGCTCCGCCGCGTACTGCGGATCGCGCTGCCGGAAAAATTCATCCATATCGTAGGCGATATCCATTGCCCACTCGGACAGTTCTTCTTCCGGGATATCATCCTGGAAAGCCATCACCCGGTATTCCTCCGGGATACTGCCGGGCTCGCCGTCATAATACTCATGGAAGGAGCTCCCGGTATCCCGGACATAGCCCAGATCGGTAAAATCGCCGCTCTCGTCCATTGCCACGTCCCGGCCGTATGCCTCATAGTCAATGTAATTCCGCAAGTGCTCCGGCACCTGCATGGCGTCCAGTTCCTCGATGTAGTACCGGCCCAGGTCGTCATAGTCCTGGATAGACGGGTACAGATCATAGCAGTCCAGGTTGTCCGTAAGGTTGATGATCTCCTGCAGGCTGCCGGAATGGTCGCCCACCTCCATGGCTGCCTGAAACTGCGCGTACTCGCCCTGGCCCATTTCCTCCAGTTTTGCCGCCAGGTAATTGAGTTCGTCCAGGTTTTCATACTCGCCCAGCTTGTCATAGAGGGCGCCCACATAGCAGTCATAGTCCGTGATGAACCATTCCTCATAGGGCTGCCCGAACTCGTCCTTCTGGCCGATCCCGATCCGGTCAAACACTTTCTTCATTTCCTCGGCGGTGGTCGGGAATTTCACCCACTCGCCCACAAGCTCGCCCTCGTTATACTTCCCCAGGTTCGTGATGAAGGCGGCAAAGGGATAATCCTTGTCATATTCAAATTGCGGCATACCGGCACCTCCTTACAATTCCGGCGCAGACTTATCCTTTACGGGCTGCACCCTGTCTTTTCCCGCACATTCCTTTTTGCTCTGTTCCAGCCGTTCCCGGATGGAAGGCTTTTTCTCCGCCTCCCTGCGTCCATGCTCCGCGGCCTGCTCATGCTGCCACTCATCCCCGGAGAGGGACAGGTATCCGTACTTCGTAAAACATCCGCGATCTTCCTCCATAGCCTGCCTGCCGAAGGGGACCGGGTCGATGGCCGCCCGAAGCTCCGGGGTCAGCTCCAGGTCAAGGTGCTGTTCCAGGTACCGCCATCCCAGGTCCTCCATCTGTTTCACCTGGGGCTCCAGGACGAAGAAATCAATGTTGTCCGGAAATTCCCGGAACTGCTCCGCCGCAGTCAGGTGGAACGGGGACGCCTGGACCGCCGCAAGCAGGGTCCGGTCCTCCGGGGAGAGGGCGGCGACAGCCTCCGCCACCGCCGCCAGGTCCTCCCGTCCTATATCCGGCTTTTCACCGCCGGGAGGGAAAACAAAATCAGGGATTGTCTTATCTGCCATTTCCACCATCCTTTCTTTTTGGAAATTCCAGCTTGAAATTGATGTACTTGCCGCCCGTGTCGTCCAGGATCACCACCGCGTCATAGGCAGCGCCCTTCTTTTCCGACCACATCCCTTTCACATTGGTACGGCCCTTTTTCAGGAGGTCCGCCGCCATCTTCTTTGTCAGCTCTTTTCTGCGGGAGGTCCAGAAGCGGTCATTCTTCCACAGGACGAATCCGCAGGAGCGGTCCGAACAGGAGAAGTTTTTCTTCCCCTCATAGACCGGCCTGCCGCAGCGGGGACAAACACCGATCACTTCCTTCTCCGGGGCAAACAATTTCTGCCCTTCCTCGGAGATATGGGAATAGGTCTGCACCAGCTCCCGCACCATATCCCGGATACCGTCCAGGAACCCGGCCGGATCAGCGATCCCTTTCGCAACCTCGGTCAATTTCTGCTCCCACTCCGCCGTGAGCATGGGGGAGGTCAGTGGCTCAGGCAGGACCGTGACCAGGTTGATCCCGGCCTTTGTGGGGATCAGGTTTTTGCCTTTCCGCTCCACGAACCCGGCCGCCACCAGCTTTTCAATGATGGCTGCCCTGGTCGCCGGCGTGCCTAAGCCTTTCCGCTCCGCCTCGTCCGGGATATCCTCTTTGCCCGCGTTCTCCATGGCCGACAGGAGCGTATCCTCCGTGTAGGGCTTCGGCGGTGAGGTGAAGTGCTCCGTAACCGCAGCCTCCACACCCTCGAAGGCCTGCCCCTCTTTGAAGTCCGGCAGATCGCCGCCATTGTCCCCATCCGCGGGCTTTTCCTTCAGGAAGGATCGGAAAATACGGTCAATCTCCCGCCAGCCCCCGGAAACCACATGCTTTCCTTTTACCGTGAAGGAATATCCGCCACAGTCAAAGACCGCCGTGACCGTCTCATATACATGGGGCTCCGCCGCCGCGCACAACATCTTGCAGCAGACCAAGAGGAACAGATTGCGTTCCCCCACGGGCAGGGCTCCCACATCCGCCTTTTCCATCTCCATTGTGGGGATGATGGCGTGATGGTCGGATACATCCTGGTCGGAGATCAGGGCCTCCACATCCGGGAAGAAATCGGCGCAGCCGTCAAAGGGTGGCACCTTCGCCGCCAGATGGAGGATACCGGAAGCCGTCTCCGCCATGTCGGAGGTCAGGTGCCGGCTGTCCGTCCGGGGATAGGTCAGCAGCTTCTTTTCATACAGGCTCTGGGCGTAGTCCAGGGTCTGCTTTGCCGTGTAGCCAAACATCCGGTTTGCCTCCCGCTGCAAAGTCGTCAGGTCGTAGAGTTTCGGGGGCTGTTCTTTTTTCTGTTCACGGGTAGCGGAGGTGCAGACCGCCGTGTTCCCCGCGCACGCCGCCTGTACGGCCTGGGCGTCCTCCGGGGAAACGATCTTCTCCGAAACGGCCTCGGCCCCGCCAACCGTCAGGCGTACATGATGGTATTTCTCCTTTTTGAAGCTCGTGATCTTCCAGTCCCGATCCGCCAGCATGGCAAGGGTAGGGGTCTGGACACGGCCCACATTCAGGGTGCGGTGGTAGAGGACGGAGAAAAGCCGCGTGGCGTTGATCCCCACCAGCCAGTCCGCTTTCTGGCGGCAGAGGGCAGACTGGTACAGGGCGTCATAGTCCGCGCCGGGCCGGAGGTTCCGGAAGCCCTCCCGAATCGCTACGTCCTCCATCGAGGAAATCCAGAGGCGCAGGATGGGCTTTGTGCAGCCGGCCATTTCATACACCAGACGGAAGATCAGTTCCCCTTCCCGTCCTGCGTCACAGGCATTGACCACCGTATCCACATCCGGGCGACCCATCAGGGCGCGGAGGTTTTCAAAGGCGTCCTCCTTTCCCGGCGCAAGCACATAGCGGAAGGGTTCCGGCAGGATCGGCAGGTCATCATAGCTCCACTTCTTATAACCGGGGTCATATCCGGCCGCGTCCATCGGGGATACCAGGTGTCCCACGCACCAGGACACAAGAAGGCCGTTCCCCTCATAAAAGCCATCGGCCCTGGATTTCGCACCCAGGGCCGACGACACGCTTTTTGCAACGCTCGGTTTCTCACAGATAATCAGTTTCATTTGGTATCCTCCGTTTCATCTTCATCATCCTTCAGGTATTCTTCGTCCTCCAGGTCCAGGTCATCCAGGTCAGACGGTACTTTTGTTTTCTGCTTCGGTTTCAGCACCAGGAAATAGAAGGCCGCGCCGCCGGCCGCCAGGAGCAGCACCGCCAGGACGATCATCCCGGCCCCGCCGCCTTCTTTCTGGGCAGGTTCCTCCGGTTCAGCAGTTTCTTCCGGCTCCGGTTCCGGCCCGGTACACTCGGTCATGTTGGAGGCGCACACCGGGCAGGAGGTATCCACAGCCCCCGCCGCGCATTTCTCCGTACAGGTGCAGACAATGGGCGTTTCCGCTTTCTCCCCGTCCTCAGTCAGCGCCAGAAGGTCCGACTCATCCACCTGGTTTAGGAAGTGGACGGTTTCCTCGCCCTCATCGTCCCGGTCGATAATCAGGTAAAAGACATTCCCGGCTTTGGTCGTGAGCGTGATGAACTGCTTGCCCGCCTGGGCGCTGCTGCCAATGTCGTCAACCAGGGACAGGTTCCCGTCCGGGGTCAGGGCGCCGCCGTTCCCGCCGCCTGCAAGCTGTCCCAGCAGGGAGGAAAGTTCCTCCCCGTCCAGGGAAAGGGAAAAGCCGTTGCCGCCGTTTTCACTTACCGTCAGATAGTCCGAATGGACATAGCCCTCCCGCTCCGGCAGGAGGACCTTGATCCATTCCCCTTCCGTCCCGGTCACTTCCACCTGCGTCCCGTTGGGAAGCTGGGTGAAAGCCTCGTTATCAAGCCCCGCCCCGGTACGGACATTTAAGTTTCCGCCGCCGGTCGTCACGGTCCCGGTCTGGGTACTCCCGCCCTCGTCCACCGTGATCCGGATACCATCGCCGTCAGCAGATACATTCCCCAGGCCGCCAAGCAGGGCGGTGATCTGCTCCAGGATATCGCCGTCAACCGCCTCGGTGCCGCTGCCAGCTCCTTCATCAGCCGCCGGTTCCTCCATATCCCCGGTTTCTTCTGTATCACTCTCTGCAGCCGCGCTTTCCGAACGGTCAGGCTCCATGCCTCCGGTCACTTCGGCGGTATCCTCCCCGCCGGAGGCCAGGGCGGTCACGGAAAAGCCCGTGACGCACAGCGCCATTGCCAGAAAAACGGTCGCCATCCGCAAAAATCCTTTACGCTTCATCCTCATATCCCTCCATTTCCGCAGGTTCCTCCTGATTCCCGCTGTCCTCCGCCATCATGTCCTCCGGCAGCGTGATCAGGCCGCTGGCATAGGCTTTCAGGAAGGCGGTCAGCTCCTTGTTGTCCATCTTCACCGCTTTTACCATGCGGACGATCTCCAGGTTCTCTTCCTCCGCAAGCTGGGCCTCCAATGCCCGCTGCTTCTTCTGGAGGTCCGCGATCTTGTCTTTGGTTTTCGCAATGTCATTGCGGATTTTCTCTATCGTTGCCATATCAAGGCTCCTTTCCATACAAAATGAATTGAAATTTTTGTCAGGGTAAACGTCCAAAACTAAAATAATGGGACTGCCAGTAGCTTGTATTGACGTCCGCGTAGGAAATCGGGTCCCCGCAGTGGATCATCATTCCCCCGCCCACATAGATACCCACATGGGAGACGCCCGCCGTGTCGTAGGTCCCCACAAAAAAGATCAGGTCGCCGGGCTTTGCCTGGGCGCTGGATACCGGGGTGCAGAGGTTATAAAGCCCCTGGGCGGTCTGCCGTCCCACACTCCAGCCGGAATGGTTGATGACCCAGCTCACGAAGCCGGAACAGTCAAAAGAGGTGGAGGGGGACGATCCGCCCCACACATACGGGTAGCCCAGGTATTTTTCTGCCTCGGCGATCATGGCCGCGAAGGTTTCATCCTCCAGGGCCTCCGGGGGAATGTCATAGTAGGTGGGCTCCTTTAAGGTGGAGGCGTTGGGATATTCCGCCGTCCCGAACAAATCCGGCCGGTTGCCAAGGGTGGACATATAGGCGGCATACAAGGAAAGCTGTTCCTCGTCCATCAGGTAGACCGGCAGATGGGACAGGTCGAAATTCTCCAGGGTCACGGTGCAGATGTAATAGTTATAGGGCACCTCCACGTCATACTCATTGCCCTCGCTGTCTGTCCGGGTCTCCGTCCGGTAGCGGACCTCCACCGTCACCGTTTCGGTCAGGGTGTATTGCCGGTCAAAGAGTGTCTGCAGCTCGCTTTGTACCTCGTCCGCCGTGAACACCCCCTCATGGAGCGCCGACAGAATGGAGATCAGCACATAGGGGTCATGGCCGATGGTATCCAGGTCAAAGCGGTATTCGTCATAGCCGGGGTGCAGGGACTCATAGTTGTCCAGCTCATATTGGAGGTCCGCCTCCATCTCCGCATAGGCCGCCTCCGCCGCCAGCATATCCGCGTCCTCGGAAAGATAGGAGGACAGGAACACGCCGCCCACACCGGAGCCGCCCATCATGGAACAGGAGGACATCCCGCCGAACAGGAGCCCCACACAGGCGCCGATCCCCACCACCAGCAGGATCACTTTGCTGTGCCTGCGGATGAACACCAGGGATTTTTTCGCTGCCTCCTTTGTCCGCCTGGCTGCGCCCTGGGCGGCGGCCGCCGTATCCTTCGCCGTTTTCCCTGCCTGGCGTACCTGTTTGGCATAGTTCCTCTGGATACGCTTTTTCTGCAGGTACCGGGAGACCGGGTTGGAGGCGGCCAGGGCCGGGTCCTCATGGAGCGCCTTTTGGTAGAGGAAATCGGCGTTTGCCCGGACAGAAGCCCGTTCCGCCCTTGACACGTCCCGCCAGGGCTTCATCCGGCGCTGCCGGAGGCCGGCCTGCACTTTGCTTTTCCCATAGGAAAGGCCGCGCTCCGCCAGTTCCTCGCCCTTGTGCCCGGCCTCCACGCCCACATTTTCCTGCTCCACTTTATGGACTTCATTGTGGGCGGTCAGAAGGACTTCCTGGGCCGGGCGGGAGAGCGGGTTGTGCCGCAGGTGGCCGTTCGGTTTCTTCTCCACTTCCTCAAAGCGGAGACGGGTTTTCCCGCGGCCTGCCGTTTCATCAAAAACCCGTTCTGTTTTCAGAACCTTCTTTTTCGGGACCGCCTCTTTTGCCGCGTCCAGCTTATCCGCCGCCCGGTCGGAGCGCCGGATATATTTCTGCAGGCCGGGGTCCGCAAGTTCTTCCTCGGTAAACTGCAGGCGGGAGGAAGGGCGCTGCCCTGCGGCAGAACCTTCCCGGATGGTATCCGCTTCGGCCTTCGCCGCTTTCTTCGCTTTATGCCGCCCATGCGCGGCTGCGACATGTCCCGCCGCGGCCGCCGGTTCCTCCGAAGGGGAGAAGTCCGCCTCGGCCTCCCGGCTGCTGATATTTGTCACCTCGCCCGTGGCAAGGTTTTCCTGCACCGCGCCGTCATGGGTCATCTTCTGGGCGACCTTATCGGGCGCTTTTAATTCCTTCATCCGTCATCACCTGCCTTTCCGTAGGGACAGATACCGGCACAGGCGCCGGTCTCGATCGCCGCGATATAGTGGAAAATGGGATAGGCCTGGGGCGGGCAGACCGCGTTCCCCAGGGTTTTCAGCCGCAGGGCCCGCCCGTCCATGCGCTCGGTCATGCGGGGGACCCCTTCGGGCTCCCGCTCCCAGAGGATACGTCCGTCCATCCTTTCGGGAAGCCCATGAGCCATTCCACCCAGTCCGGGTTCAGCGCCGCCGTGTCCGATACCGGTTTCTCCTGGAAGATCACCTGCGCCGACAGGTTCCCGTTGCGCTTCGCCGGATCGTAGGCTGATGGTTTCAGCGTCGAGCGGAACCCGTCCGACGCCACCGGGGTCAGGTAGAACACCGCCGCCGAAAGGCTCAGGCTCCAGATCGCCCCGTTTTTGTTCCTCTTGCGGAAAATCCCGCCGTCGGACAGGAACACATCCAGGCCTGCCGCATCCCTGGCGGTCCCCTTGTCGGAGGCAAGGGGCGTGGGAAACATCAGCCGCGACGATAAAAGTTCTCTGGCGCTCATGCCATGCGCCGACGCCGCAAGCCGGAAATACGAATGGGAGAACAGCGTATCCCGCTTTTGCCAGGTCAAAGATCGTTTTGTCGAGCCCCATATTGATGAAGCCAGCAACATTTTCCCCAAGCACCCAACGGGGCCGCAGCTCGGTAATAACTCTGCACATCTCCGGCCACAGGTAGCGTTCATCCGCAAAGCCCTTCCGCTTTCCTGCGGTGGAGAAGGGCTGGCAGGGGAAGCCGCCGGAGATGATGGTGACTGTCTCAAGTCCTGTTTTCTCAAAAAACGCCTCCTTCGTGAATGTGGTGATATCCCGGAACCTGGGGACTTCCGGCCAGTGCTTTTCCAGGACGGAATAGGGATAGTCCGCCCATTCGCACTGGCAGACGGTCTTAAAACCTGCCGCCTCCGCCGCCAGGTCCAGACCGCCAATGCCGGAAAACAGGCTCACATGGGTCAGCTCATTCATCCCAGCCCTCGCCGGGATCATCCGGTTCATCATAGCCATCCAGGTCATCAAAGTCATCCGGGAGGTCCATGCCTTCCGAATCCTCAAAGCCCTCCGGGTCATCGGGGCCGTCCTCCCCGCAGACCAGGACCAGGTCCGCCTCGCGCACCGGGATCAGGTGCTTTCTGCGGATCGCCCGCTCCAAAACGTCATGGGAGGTCATGTCCTCCCCCTCCGGGACGCCCCAGGAGCGGCACAGGCGGGGAACCGTATCGCCCTCCTTTGCCGTCTGCTTCTGCAGGCGGAGGAAATCCTTCTCCGTTCTGACTTCCTGGATACGCCGTTTCAGGGAGCAGTAGCGGGCCAGCAGTTCAAAGATACTGCCCACCAGCAGGCGGAAGCTGCTGCCGTGGATGATGTAGGGCAGGTTCCAGGACGCCTGTTCCAGGGCCTTTGACATATTTGCCGCGTCATGCTCCGCCAGGATATCGGACAGCTTTGTGAGCTCCCTTTCCTTCAGGGCGGACAGGTCCTTTTTCTCCCCGAATACCAGGTAGCGGCCGGGGATACCCCAGCCGTCAAACATTTCATCGGCGATCGCCCCGTATTTTTTCACGGCGTCCAGAAGGTGGAATACATCTTCCTCGTCCCTGATCCGCTCCGCCTGGGCCGCCAGCTGATGGAGCAGCCCGTACAGGTGTACTTCATCGTCGATGTGTTTCTCATATACGTTTTTCCCGATCACATACCGGTTTTTCTTATTTTCCATTGTGTCCTCCTTATTCTGTTTCCGCCGCGGCTTCACCGGGGCGGGACTGATCCGACAGGTCGGATAAACGGGTCGTCATGATACTGTAAAGCTCGTTGTCCTGGGGGAAGTTATCCGCGAAGGGCAGGATCACGTTCCCGAAGAAGATCAGGCCCTCGCCCGGGCCCGCGTTGCTGATATGCGCCGCCTGCTGGGTGGAGATGTTCAGCCGCTCGCAGAGGATTTTCCGGTCCCCGCTCGCCTGGTTGAGAAGATAGATGAAATCGCTGTTTTCAAAAATGTTCTCGATCTCCGGGGAGGCTAAAAGGTCCTTGATATTCTGGGTGATCCCCGTGGGGATACCGCCCCATTTACGGAAGCGTTTCCAAATCTCCACGCTCCAGGAACCTACCTCGCCCCGCAACAGAAGGTGGAACTCGTCCACATAGTAGCGGGTGGATTTCCCCTCGCTCCGGTTCACCGTCACCCGGTTCCATACCTGGTCCTGGATGACTAACATCCCCAGGTTTTTCAGCTGTTTCCCCAGCTCCTTGATATCAAAGCAGACCAGGCGGTTGTTGATATCCACGTTGGTCCGGTGGTTAAAGACATTCAGGCTGCCATGCACATACAGCTCCAGGGCGGCGGCGATCCGTTTCGCCTCCGGTTCCGGCTGCCGCAGGATTTCGTCATACAGGTCCTCCAGGATGGGGACATTCTCCGGCTTCGGGTCCGCCAGGTAAGGGCGGTAGACAGTACGGACCGCCCGGTCGATCACCGTCTTTTCCACCGGCTCCAGCCCGTTCCTTCCTCCCGCCGCCAGCTCACAGAAGGAAAGGATAAAATCACTTTTCAGGGCAAGGGGGCTGTCGTCCTCGGAGTAGTTGAGGCTCATGTCCATGGGGTTCACATACTGGCTGCTGGTCGGCGATATCTTGATGACCTGGCCGCCCAGGCGGTGTACCACCGGGAAATACTCGGCCTCAGGATCGCAGATGATGATATCGTCCTTCGTCACCAGGAACACGTTGAGGATTTCCCTTTTTGCCGAAAAACTCTTGCCGCTGCCCGGCGTGCCCAGGATCAGGCCGTTGGGCGTTTTTAACTGCTTTCGGTCCGCCAGGATCATGTTGCCGGACGTGGCGTTGAGGCCGTAATACAGCGCCTCGCCTCCCTGGAAAAGCTCCTGGGAGATAAAAGGGACGAAGATCGCCACGGAGGAAGTGGTAAGCCCCCGCTGAATCTTTACCTGGTTGACGCCAAGGGGCAGCGCCGACACAAAGCCCTGTTCCTGCTGGAAGTCCAGCCGCACCAGATGGCAGTTATGCTTCTGCGCCACACTGGACGCCCGGAGGATATCGTTTTCCAGTTTCTGCCGGGTGTCCGCCACGTTCACCACCAGGAAGGTCATAAGGAACATCCTTTCGTTGCGGCTCTGCAGGTCACGGAGGATGTTTTTGGCCTCCCCCGCGTAGGTGGCAAGGTCGGAAGGGAGGATGTCGATATCGAACCCTTCCCTGGCCGCCCGCTTCTGGGCGTCGATCTTCATGCTGTCCAGGTCCGTGATCTTGCGCTTGACGGTCTTGATGGCTTCGTTCTGGTCCATGCTGCGGATATGCAGGCTCACGAAAATGGAGCTGTCCGTATCCAGCAGGTCGGCCAGCACCCGGTCATTAAGCTCCGGCGCCGTGATCTGTAAAAAACTTGCCGCGCCGTATTTTGCCCCCATCCGGAACCGCCTGGCCTCGCCGAAGCGGAAAGAGGAAGGGACGATAAAGTCCTTCACATGGAGGCCGGAAGGCGCCAGCCATTCCCAGGCAAAGGAGAACCGCTCCCCGTCCGGGTGGAGGACGCCATGCAGCACCTCCAGCCACTCCCGGCCGTCCAGCGCCTTTGCCAGCGCGCCCATGGCCTTGAAATGGCCCAGGGCGTCCAGGGTGATCCGGGAGAACCGGGCTCTGGCGGTGCGGATATCTCCCGCCTCAACCGTCAGCACCAGGAACTTTGTCTTTACCATGCCGTTGTTGCCGTGTTCCAGCTGCGCCCGGAGCATTTCCGTATAAAGGGCCCGTACCCCGTCGAAGGCGTCCCCCTGGGCGGCGATCTCGATCCGTTTCCGGAAATCCGCCCGGTTCACCTTCCGGCATATAAGGGTCAGCTCCATGCCGATGGAGGCGTCATGGGCGTTATACATATCGCACAGGGCCTCAAAGATCGCCGTCTGGTCGTCCTGGCCCGCCAGCTGGTAATTCACATCCTCAAACTCAATGCAGCGGCTCCAGGTCGTATCATCCAGCCGGCACAGCCCGTCCGGGTACATCTGCCGGAAGGGAAGGGTGTCCTGGGCCGAATGGGGCTTTCCGTCGCCCTTTGCCGCTTCAATGACCTTCCGTATCTCCCGCCGTTCAGCGGCGGTGAGTTTCCGCCCCGCCTTTACCGGGGCCGCCTCCGGCTTTTTCCTTTGGAACAGTCCTCTGAGCTTTGCGAACAATCCTGCGCACCTCCTTTTCCACCTGGATTTGCCGCTCCAGGGCGGCATAGAAGTTATCGGTCTGGTACGGCCGCTCCTTCGGACGGAGAAAAACCGTCCGGATGATCTGGACCGCGACCACTTCCAGCGGCTGCCCATGCCGTTCATACATCGCCAGAAGGAACAGGGGCAGCATGACCACGATCATGCAGAACGTGGCGGTACTGGACCCCGCTGTCCTCTGGAGCAAAAAGAAAAGCGGCACCCCGATCAGTACCGCCGCCCCGAAACATACGAGCTGCCGTTTCGTCAGCCCGAACATCACTTTTGATTTTACTTTTGTCAGGTCCTTCGGGACCGTTACATACGCCAATCTATCTACCTCCTTAATGCGCCCCGAACAAACTTTTGCTGAGGCTGCCGGTCTTGAACAACGCGAAACACAGAAGGACCGTGTACCCCATGCAGGCCCAGATCGCCCCGGAGAGGTTCCCATCCGTGGCGATACTCTGTACCAGCACCGAATAAATCCCCACGCAGACCATGATTAAAAATGCCTGGAACGCCAGGGCGAACAGGGACTTCAAATAGTTTTGCCCGGTAGAGGCCCAGTCCCGGTTGGTCAGGGTCGCAAGGGGGATCGGCCCGATGGAGGTCGTCAAATACACCTCGATCATACGGCCGTAGATCACCAGCATGATACAGATGGAAAGGGCGTTCATGGTAAGCCCCACAAAAAGGGACTGGAACCACAGGCCGAACAGTTCCCCCGTGGAAAGTGCCTCCAGCTGCGCCTCCATATCCGTGATAACGCTGTCAATGTCAATGGCGGTCTCCCCGATGATGACGCCCGCGCTCTGGTTGACGACGCTCTGGCCCACATCAAAGACCGCCATGACGATATTCCATGTATTGGTTACGATCAGCACCGCGCAGAAGGTCTTGAATATCCATTTGAAGAACATCCAGGTATCCACGTCGTGCATGTTGTTTTTCTCTGCCACAAGCTGGATCAGCTCATAGCACATCACAAAAGTAAGGATAACCCCGGCAATCGGGACGATCACCGTTTCGGAGAGGTTCCGGATCATGGAAAAGACGCCGCTGTTCCATGCCTGCGGCGTCTGTCCCACTTCCCCGGCGATCTCGCCTACTTTGGTATTCACCGTATCGAACATGCCCGACAGGTTTCCCGTGATCCCCTCGGTGAGCAGCCCGCGGAGCCATTCATCGAGTTTGTCGAGTATGCCGCCCATAAGCGATCACGCCCCGCGCTTAACCGAAAAGCCCGGCCAGCAGAGGTACAAGGGTCATGCCGATCAGGGCAACCCCGCCTCCGGCCATGAGCTGCTTCATTCCCTGGCTCTTACTGGCAGGGTTGTCCTGGCCGTAACCTTCCAGAAGGTTCACCACGCCCCAGATACCGAGGCCCGCGCCCAGGGCAATCACAAGGGTCTGCAAAACGTCAACTGCGCTGTTGAAAAATTCCATAAATCATATCCTCCTAAAAATGTGTTTGAACTACTCTGCTACATCAATCTCGTACACATCGAAGCTGTCCGTGGGCTTTACCACGGTGCGCTGCTTCTTCATGTACCGTTCCATGTCAAAGACATTTTTAGGGTCGGCGTCGGCAGTGTACCGGTAATTCGGGTGCTTTGTCAGGTCGTACTTCTCCGATAGGAACGGGCGCACGCCACGCAGCATGAAGATACACTTTCCTCCGTCCATTACTGCCAATTCGTCCTGTGTCATCAGCTCCTTTCCCAATTTCTGATATGTAAGGCCGTGGGAAGTCTGGGCGCCCCGGTTTTCGGACTGGTTATAGGAGTCAATGGTCTCCTTTCCCAGAAGCTCGGATATTTCTTTGAGCGTGGACTTCTCCTTGCCTCCCAAAAACAAGGTGCTGTCGCAGTTACCCACAATGGTATCCGCCGCGTCCTTGTAGATGGTCTTTAACTGGCTCTGCGACTGCAAAATGATAGAAGCCGATATTTCACGGCTCCGGATGGTAGCGATCAGCTTGTCGAAGTTCGGTATCTGGCCGATGTTCGCGAACTCATCCAGGATGAGCCGCACATGGACGGGCAGCCGCCCGCCGTAGAAATCATCGGCCTTGTCGCAGAGAAGGTTGAATAATTGTGAATACATCAGGGCGGCCGCAAAGTTGAAGGTGCTGTCCGTATCGGAAATGATAACGAACAGCGCCGTTTTGCTGTCGCCCAGGGTGTCAAGCTCCAGTTCGTCCGTCTCCATCAGGTCCCGGAGCTCTTTTATGTCAAATGGGGCTAACCTGGCCCCGCAGGAAATCAGTATGGATTTTAAGGTTTTGCCCGCCGCCATCTTAAATTTGCGGTACTGCTTCACGGCGAAGTGGTCCGGCTCCTTTTCCTCCAGCTGCTGGAACAGGATATCCACCGGGCTCTGGTAGGTCTCATCGTCCTCCCTGGCTTCACTGGCGTTGATCAGGTCCAGGAGGGTGATGAAGTTGCGTTCTTCCTCCGGCGCCTCGTACCAGATGTAGCCGATCAGGGCCGAATAGTACAGCCGCTCGGCCTTGACCCAGAAATCTTCGGAGGATTTTTCCCCTTCCCCCTTTGTGTTCAGGATCAG
>ENA-UOJN01001633-UOJN01001633.1-human-gut-metagenome-genome-assembly--contig:-C125IIP-NODE-1633-length-15601-cov-12.789142_pt1 | contig 15601 bp, 9 predicted proteins | sample MGYA00242350_ERZ723897 | MGnify/ENA metagenome assembly ERZ723897 | reverse complement strand
TCACCAAGCCTTCGATCGCGAAGCGCGAGGCGATGCAGCACGCCATTTACGTGGAGAACATGTACCGCGACGAGGACTAGTCCTCCGGTGTTCTGCACCATATACGCCCCGGCCCGAAAGGTGTGGGCTTGAAAAATGTAACGACTTGGTTTATCAGGTCGTTACATCTTTGTATAGGAGAGTAGGTAACGAGAAGGCAACGGTTTATTTTTCAGCCCATTATACTGAATTTCAGTGTTTCAAATAACTACGACGAACTACAAAAACATACAGAAAAATCCAAACAGTCACCATTCATCCAAATTCTTCTAGTGCAAACCGAATTGATTTACCAATAACTATATTGGTAAATTCATCTCATTAGCTTGATTATTAATGTATTAATGCCATATTTTGTGTTTTTATCTAACAATTGACATTTTGAGCATCCAGATATGAGTTCTAACTCAAGTGTTTCATAATACGAGTCACAGTTAGATAAAAGAGGTTTTTAAATCACCATCTATTCTCGCGTTCGATACATATATTCCGTCGGTGTCATATTGTATACGCTTTTGAAGCATTTTGCAAAATAAGCGGGTGAAGAGAATCCTACTATATAGGCGACTTCGCTTACATTGCGCCGTTGATCTGTTAACAGTTGAACTGCCTTCTGCAACCGGTAATTACGCAATAAATCCGATGGGGACATTCCGAAAATACTTGTGATTTTCCGATAAAGCAATATTCTCGACATTCCTAACATATCGCTCATCAGTTCGATTTTGAAATTGCTGTCGCTATGCTGCGCCTCGATCAGATTGAAGAGTTTATCCCGGAACACATCGTCCACACAAGGAAGATTGGCGGCTTCGTGCCTCGTCAGACGACCGAATTTTTGGGCGAATGTACTGGCAAGGCGCTTACGTTCTTCGATAATCCGGATAATTTTCAGACGGACATACTGCATATTGAACGGCTTGTGAATATATTCGTCAGCACCTTCTGCAATTCCGTAAATCCGTTGGTTGTCATCCGAAAGAGCCGTAAGCAGCACGATCGGAATATGACAGGTCGCTATGTTAGATTTTATGTTGCTGCACAACTGGAATCCGTTGAGCGCAGGCATCAGCACGTCGCTCAGGATAAGCGATACTTCATCATCCATCACGGCTTTAACGGCATCGTAACCGTTATTGACGGCAATAACGCGGAAGTTCGTTGAAAGTTCATCTTTAAGATAGGCGAGTATCTCAGAATCATCCTCGGCAATGACGATTGTTTCGTTATATTTCTTGGCCAATAACTCATTGACCTTATTGTCGTCGATCACCTCGTCCGCAAGATAATTCGTCGGAAGAGTTTCGTCAAAAGTGACATTTTCTCCGAAATGCGATTTTCCCTTGAACAGTTCGACCCGGAAAACGGTATAAGCCCCCGGAAGACTATCCGCCGTTATGTATCCATGATGCAGTTCGACATATTCCCGTGTCAGGTGCAATCCGATCCCCGTACTGTAATTCGACGTGTTCTTGAGCGCATAAAAACGGTCGAAAATACGAGGAAGACTCTCTTTATCTATACCCTTCCCGTTATCCTCGACTTCGATCAGTACGCTCGGACCGTTATCTGTCACCGACACCAAAATCGTACCGTATTTGGGCGAATATTTGAAAGCATTTGAAAGCAGGTTGAGCAACACCTGTTCGATTTTATCGGTATCAATCCACAACTGCTGATGCGACGTGTCCGTACGAAATTTATAGACGATCTTTTCCGTTTCGGCATAAGTCTCGAAATAACTAAGTATCTCTTGTGTAAACTGCACGATATCCACCTGTTTCAGCGTAAGCATCATTTTATTATTTTCGATCTTCCGGAAATCGAGAATCTGATTCACGACATTCAGCAGATGGCGCGCGTTACGCTGAATCGTCCAGATATTACGTTGAATTTCGGGGTCCTTTTCCCGCTTGACAATGCTGTCGAGCGGATTGAGGATCAGCGTCAGCGGAGTGCGGATTTCATGGGTTATATTTGTAAAAAACTGTAATTTGTGAGCCGTTACATTCTCTCTCTGGGCATGCTTATCCATCAACTCACGGGTTGCAATTTCGATTTCAGCATTTTTTGCGGTCAGGATTTCGTTGCGGCGCCGGAGACGCAGATTCAATCGGATGGCATAAATGCCCATTCCTCCCGCAACAAGGGCGATAATTATGACGGCCCACAATGAATATTTCAGATTGTCAACGCTTCGGTCATATTGTTCAAGAACCGTTTTCTGTTTGTTGATCTGTTCCTGATAACTGACTATCTGTTCCTGCTGCGCCTTGAGTGTGTAGGCATTGTGAGAATCGACGAGTGCCGATTGCAGTTGGTAGCTCTTCTCTACCCGTTTACCAAGAAGGATACGTCTGGCGATCGCCATGACCTTGTCTCCTCCCGTGGGATAGAGGAATGAGGCTTGCAGTCTGCCGTCGAGAACCGCATCTACTCCGACGAGCGCATCTATTCCGATAAATTTTATCCGCTGCGCACAGAGTGAATCGGCTGCATTGATCACATTGTAGGCAGCTAGTGCCATATCGTCGTTGTGCGCAAAAACCAGATCGATATCGTTATAGTGGCCGATCGCCGCCACGCGCTCTTTTGCCACATCGGGTTTCCAGTCGCCGGGAATGGTATGCACCGAATAGCTTTCACTCGCTTCGGCAAGGAATCCCTTATGCCGTTCCACAGCGGGTGAAGAGCTCATCAATCCGGTAATTTCGAGAATCGTAGACCCTTCGGATAATATGGTGTTGATGTAGCGTCCCACATCACGGCCGATATCGTAATTATCCGCACTGATGCAGGTCGTGTAATGGTCCGAATGTATTTTACGATCCCAAATGATTGTCGGAATTCCCATGTCGAAAGCTTCGACGGCGATCGGTGTCACCGGCTCCGATTCGTTCGGCGAGATGATGAGCAGGTCGACCTTCGCCTCAATGAATTCACGAATCTGATCGATCTGTAACTGTGTATTGTTATGCGCATTGCTGACCACAATGCTCAATTCCGGATATTTGGCCGCTTCGGCTTGCATCTGAATCATCATGATCTGACGCCATAGGTCGTTGGTACATTGGGAGAATCCGATCACATAATGACGCTTGGGCTCCGAGATCGATTCACGACGGCAGCCGTTCGTCATCATACATATGGCAAGCAGTAAAAACAGACGGATTGTGCAATGCGGCATAATACGCGAATTTATAATTATTTTATCATATTCAGGCTGAAATCATCGACGAAATAGGTTGAATTCCGGTCTGTCCAGACACCGCAGAAAACAGTGAGTTCCTGCTCCTCGCCGGAATCGAAATCCAGCGCCATTCGGGTCCAATCTCTGCCGGACAGCAGGAACAGCCTGTCTTTCAAAACACTGCCGTCGGGCCGGCGTACACCGATATACACGCCGTTCGTCAACGGGGGCAGGGACATGCGGGCGAATGCGGAAAGCCGGTATTCCTTTCCGGGCATCACTATTATTTTCTGTATGCAGATGTCGGACCAGACGGGTATATAACGGGGTGTTTCGACATACAAGGCGCAGGCAAACTCTCCCGCATGTGCCTCGGATGTCAATTCGGACTTACCGATGTCCCACATCTTCGCAGACTCTTCGAATCCGCCGTCGGCGAGCAGGTTTTCCCGGCCGTGCGGAGTGCAGGCGAACAGAATATAACTTATCAGCGGCAAAATGGTCTTGTACATAAAGTTAGGTCTTAAAAACGGATACCCGGCCGTGCATAACACGGCCGGTTCCGCCGGATGTCAGAGTTAGTTACAGTTGCGAAACGATAAAGTACATATTGTCGCCCGACGAGTAGGGATAAACGGACGGTGAGAACCAGCCTCCCTGATTAGCATTATCGAGCGCCAGCAGTTTTTCACCCGACCAGTCGCCTTCGGGAGAACCGGCATCGCGGTAGACCAGACCGCCCGTCGTCCCCGAACGGTAAATCATAATATAGCGTTTGTGAGTCGCATTATAGGCTACACACATTTCGGATGCATTGCCATAGGTGATCGCCGCCGCTGATTCTGGGTCTCCCGCCACCCAGTCGGTGCCGTCCCAATAGGTCCAGTTGGCTGCAGTTGCAATATCACCGTCGCTTTTGATGCGCGCGACGTATATCTTGGGCGTGGAACGGCCTGCGTCCGAACCGAACATGTAAAGATACTTGTCGCTCAAATAGAATGCCGCCTGCACAAAATGCCCGGCTCCGCTCCAACGGCCGCGGATCTCACGGGTCCAGCTTTTACCGCCGTCTGCCGATGACAACAACCCGGAAAAGTTTGCCGTCCATGCGTCGCTGTCTTCGGGATCGAGCGACTTGAACGAATAATAATGGATATACTGTTTGCCGTTGACGGTCACACCGGCCGTCGGAACACAGGCGGTTTCACCGTCTCCCGACGGTTCGAGAATAGGAACGATACCGTCGTTGCCGGGCGAAACCTGCGCGATATAGAATCCATCAGCGGGATTCATATCGTTCGACAATGCGAATGCGTTTGCGTAATGCTTACCCCCGGCCGAAACATCGGCCAGCGCCATGGAAACCGTATTGTTCGGTCCGGCCCAGATGACGGCTTTACCCGCAAACGAAATATCCGTAAACGAGGCATTCGAGACAGTGCCCGTCGTCAGGCAGGTACCCAATTTGGTCGAGGTCTGGGTGGTGCCGGTCGGAACGAGTCTGAAATCGTCCAATGCGACCCATACTCCGGGATAGCCCCATGCTCCGCAAAAGACATTACCCTGCGTATAGTCGCCGGAATTGAACTCCTTGGTGAATTCGGTCCATACGTCGGGATTCCAATCGCCGGCCTGTCCGTCATAGATCGGGCCGCCTTCCAGCCGGACGCCCGTAAAGGCGTTCATTCCGGCCCACGAAGCCTGTCCGAAGCAGGAGAAGGTGTAATCCTTGCCCTTTTTGAGTGCGATCGACTGCAAGCAGGCATCGCACCAGCTGCCGTCGTTGGGGTTTTCAAGCTTCAAAGCGACCTGACCGCCGTGTGTCTGCGTGTGTTTCGACACCAGCGAAGGCTCCTTGTACGCTCCTTCGAAATACCAGAGTGAACGGTAGTCGATTGCTTCATCGGGGAAAAGCTCGAAACCGGGCTCGGAAATCATATTGAATTCGTCCGCCGCGAACGTGGCTTTCATCAGGGTGATGTTCGAAAGCTGCGTCGGATCGGGATTAAGCTTGATGTCGTTGCCGCCCTCCTCTTTATCGTCGGCACATCCGGCAGCGAATGCGGCGGACAGCAAAAGTAACATTGCGAAATAACAGTTTTTCATGGTTTTTGTTTTTTAGTTGTAGGTTATTCTGTTTTTACGGGTTTCAGGCAAATATCGTCCACGGTGAGCGTCATTTCGGGAGCGCCCCAAACTCCGAAAAAGACATCGGCACTTACAGCCTGACCGGCATTGAATTCACAACCGAAGCGTGTCCATTCGCCGGCTTGGGCTGTGCCCGTTATGTCATGGATTGTTCCGTCGGTCAATCGGACTCCGACATAGGCACCCTCAGGAAGCACCTCTTCGGATTTCACCCAGCACTCGATCGAGTAATCGGCATTCTGCTGCAAGGATACCGTCTGAGTGCATACGTCCTGCCACTGGCCGGAATTCGTATTCGAGAAACGGCAGGCGATCTTGCCGCTGTGCGCATCGCGCGAAGTGAGGGCCGCCGCATTCACATGCCACATCGTCTTGTAGCTCAACGCCTGAGTCGGGTGCTCCTCGAAACCTCCTTCTGCAAGCAGATTGATCCCCGCCTGATCCCAGTTGAGGTCGGCACGCATCAGGAAAACGTTCCATGTAGGCACGGCATGAGAGATGACAAACCACAATTCGTCGTCTTCGTTGAACCACGGGTGAATATAGGGAGCATAAAGCGCATTGCCATCCTCATACATGATGATCTTCTCGCCCGACCAATCTCCTTCGGGAGAGGGTGCGTCCCGGTAAACGACGGCCCGCTGATTGACTGACAGATACATCATCATATACCGTTTGTAACGGCTGTTGTATGCAACGGTCATTTCAGACGCCGTTCCCCGTGCGACTGGCTCCGCCGCCTGTTCGTTGCGCTCCCAGCCGCCGCCGGTCCAGTATTCGTAGGCCGATTTGTCGAGAAGCTTCGTTTCGCTGACACGCGCCAGATAGACGTTGCCGTAACGTCCCGAATGTGTGCCGTACATATATATCAACCCGTTTTCCTTCAGATAGGCGACCTGCGTGAAGTTGCTGTCGGCATTCCATTTGACGCCCGAACGGGTCCATGCTGTCCCATAATTATCCGAGTAAACGATTTCGCTGTAATTCACCGACCAGTAATCGTTATCACCCGTAGGAGTCCAGTCATGGATACTCATGTAGTTCAGGTACTGACGGGTGCCGACCGCAATGCCGCCCGTAGGAATGCAGGTCACTTCGTATTCCGAACCATCGGGATATTGCCCGGTTTTGGCCCGCGAGACGACGATCTCCTTTACGGCATTGCCATCCATCAGCATTCCCGAATAATAAAGCCCGTCCGTCAAGTCACGATCCGAAGAGAGTGCGATGGCGTTCGATTTCCAGTTGCCGCCTCCGTAGTCGAAATTATCGCCGAATGCGCACATGACCGTCCCGTTGCCGGCATCCCACATATTGTTGTAATCGGTACGGCCGATATTGAACCGGGCGTCCGTTCGGTTGGGATTGGGAATCGTTTCTCCGCTTTCCGAACGTCCGGTGACGCGCGCCACGAGCGTTATGTTATCCGGCAGCAGCGTCCCTGTTTCGAGAGGTTCCGGTCCCGGCGGTTCCGGATCGGGAATCTCCGTATCGGATGCCGACGAGCAACCCGGCAGCAGAAATATGGCGGCAATCAGGAACAACATGCTTCTGATCCCGGATACGGGCCGCCTGTCTGTTTTAATAAGAATATCCATCATTTTGACGAAGGTTAATGTTGGAAAGCAGTTCGGAAGAGGGTATCGGATACAATTCGAGATATTTCTTCTGCTTGGGCGTGTGGAATGTCCAGCTTCCGTTTACATAGAGATTCCACCGGATCAGCTGCTCGCGCCGCATTCCTTCGCCCGTGAACTCGCGTCCGAGCTCTTTCAGGAATTCGCCGTAAGGCACGGATACGCCGTCAACGACTGTCAAGGCGGACAACTGCTCGGCCGTCAGCTTACGCACGGATCGGGGCAGAGACGGATCGAAACTGCGTCTGCGCACCTCGTTCACGATGTCAGCGGCTCCCTGTGCATCCCCGTCACGAAGCATACATTCGGCTTTCATCATCAGGGTCTCCCCGAAGCGGAACACGACCCAGTCCTGATCGGTCTCCCATTTCTGGCCGATTTTGACCTCGTACTTTCCGAAGCGGTAGCCGTCGAATTCACGGGCGGCGTCGATCGAGGCGATTTCGTTGACATAATTGAAGGGTGTCACACCGTCAGTAAAATAGAGCGGCTGCTTGGTGAGGTAGTCGTACTGTTGCCCCATGCAGTAACTCTGCCTGTAACGTTTGTCATTGTAATGATCGGGATCGGTGGCATCGAACGTCTCTTTTACGTACGAAGGCACGGCACGCAGTCCATTGTAACCGCCCGAACCCGCGTTGTAGATCGGTTTGCAGGCCCAGTGCTGGGTTTTGGCATAGATGCAGTGGAAAATCGGCGATCCCGTCGTTTCATCATACGGCACCGCAAAAATGATTTCGGGCGACGTTTCGCTTTGCAGACTGAAAATATTGGAAAAGCTGTCGTCGAGCTGGTATTTCGCAGACCCGATTATCTCGTTGCAAAGGATGAGCGTACTGTCGCGCTTGGCGGCATATTCGCTGCCGAGCCACGATTCGGCATTCAGATATACCTTTGCCAGCAGATGCTTGGCTGCCCACTTGTTAAAACGACTGTACCGCTGTTCTTCGGGCAGTTTGTCCATGCTCTCGCGCAGTTCCCGCACGACGAAATCATACACCTCTTTCCGGTCGCGCGTCGTCGGCATATAATCTTTCGGCACGTCGTAGGTCTCCATGATCGGCACATTCCCGAAAAGAGACAGCAGGTAATAATAATAGAATGCACGCACGGCACGAACCTCCGCCAGCGTTTGCTCGTCGAGCTCCAGCCCGGCCTCTTCGAACTGATGCAGCACCCGGTTGCAGCAGGTCGTAATGCCATACCACAAGTGGCTCCAACAAGTACTGAAATGGGGGTCGGTCGATTTCCATTCGTGATTGTCCAGCCGCAGCCAGATACCGCCGTCATACCAGCCTCCGTCCGAATTGGTCGGAATGACCCATGCATCGGTTCCGAGCTCGGTCAGGTCCCAGATGCTGCGGTCCTCGTTGAACCAGCGCATCTGCCCGTACATGGGTGTCAGCAGGTAGGCCGAGCTCTGTTCACTGTCCTCCAGAATCTTGTCGATTGTCATATCGCTGTAAATATCCGGATCGAGATTCGTGCATGAAGCCAGCAGAAGTGCGCATGCGCCGAACAGATGTATTGTTTTTCGTTTCATGGTTTTGATCATTAGAAGTTGAACGATGCACCGACGATGTACGAACGCAGGTTAGGGTATTTGTTGATCGGGTCCACGCCGGGTGTGAGGCCGACGATCGCCACTTCGGGGTCCAGCCCAGAATAGCCGCTGATCGTAAGCAGGTTCATGCCCGTACAGAAGACCCGGATACTGCGTATCACCTTGTTGCGTTGTGAAAGATCGAATGTGTAGCCGATGGTCAGATTGTCGAGTTTGACGTAATCGCCCGGTTCGATATAACGGTCCGAATAGATCGACGGCGCGAAATTGTAATATTCGCCGATCTTCTGATAAGCTGATTTCGGCACGTTGAAACTCGACAGCCAAGCGAGTGTTTCATACTTCATCCGGTAGGCGTTCAGAATATCGAAGCCGAAAGCTCCGCGAAAGGATACCGACACGTCAAGCCCCTTCCAGCGATAACTGGCCTGCAAAGCGGCGAACATTTTGGGCATCCCGTTACCGATAATAGTCTTATTATCTTCACTGGGGTCCGAATTTTCGGCTCCGACAACATTCCAAGTCGTGCTGTTTTTCAGTCCATCGACACGCCATCCGTAGAAGTTGCCGACTGCCCAGCCATCTTCGAGCCGGTGCGTGTAAGTTTGCATGGGTTCTCCGGTCGAGCCGAGTGTCAGATATTCCATTGTATACCTGTCGTTGGAGAGCGAAATCAGTTTGTTTTTGTTGTAGGAGAAGTTTCCGCTGAGGGTCAATGCCATGTCTTTGCGGGAGATCAGGTCGCCTGAAAGCATCACCTCGACACCTTGGTTGCGCATCGAACCCACGTTGGCCAGAATCGAATTGGTAATATTGGGCGGTGTCGGAACCGTGTAGGTGTAGAGCAGGTCATCGGTGCGCCGGTTGTAAAAATCGATACTGCCCCGGAACCGACTGTTGAAAAGAGCGAAATCCAGTCCGACGTTAAGTTCCTTTTTGCGCTCCCATTTCAGATCGTCGTTGGCATTGTTCGTCGGCACGATACCATTCACCCATTTACCTCCGTCATACCCCATGTATGCCGTACTGAAATTGTATAGCGGGACATATTGGTAGGGCGATGAGGGAGCGGTGCCGGTTATGCCGTATCCGACCCGTAATTTGAGATCGGAAACCCAATATGCATCCCGCATGAACTTTTCCTGTGTAATCCGCCAGCCGGCACTTACGGCCGGAAAAGTACCCCAACGGTTGTTCTTTCCGAACTTATCGCTTCCCTCATGGCGCAGGCTGGCCATAAAAAGGTATTTATTGTCGAAATTATAGTTCACTCGGCCGTAGAAACCGATCAGCTTGATCCGGTACTTATAGCTGGTCAGCTTCGAGGTGCCATCGAGCGTCGAATTCGCCGAACCGATATTCCATGCGCCGAATCCGTCAATTGGGAAATCGTAGGCATACATTTCGGAAGATTGGTGGATATAGTCATTGTAACTGTATCCGACGGTTGCCTGCAGCGTATGGCGGCCGAATTTGCGCGAATAGTCGGCCTGTAATTCGAGTGTCTTGTCCTCGCCGTGGCCCCCGGAGAGTCGCGCCTGTCCCTGCGTGCTGCCCATCGTCGATGAATAATGCTTTTGGGTCGTGCTGTAAGCGTAATCGTTGAAGTCGCCCATGTAGATACCCGTTGCACTGATCGTCAGGTCCTTGACCGGTTCGACCGAAATCCGTCCCGACATCATCAGCTGGTCGTACTTGTTTTCGGTGTTCTGTTCTTTCAGTAAGCCTACCGGGTTGGCACCGTTGCTGTTTTCATAATAGGAGCCGTCGGCGTTGTAGACCGGGATGGTCGGGTTCCGGCTGAGCGCCTGCATATAGAGATCGTCCGGAACGATACCCTGCGTTACGATTTTATTGCTGACATTCAGGGCGATCTTGAACCGGTCGTCGAACATTGCGTGGTTGATGCTGAGTTTGGCGGTCAACGACTCGTCGAAAGAGCCCTTGTAGATACCTTGTTTGTCGTTGTAGGTTACCGAAGCGAGGTAATTCGTCCGGGCATTTCCGCCTTGCAGCGAAACATAGTGCGTCTGACTGACGGGCGTGCGGGTAATCTCCCGGACCCAGTCCGTGTCGCCCTTGAAATCGTTGATCAGGTCGAAGCGGGAATCCTCTTTCGCAAGCCGGGATTTCAGACTGCGGAGTTCCGTGGCATCCGGATAGTCGGAGGTCTCATCGAGCATTTGGTCGATGGTGACATAGCCTTTGTATTCCAACGCGACTCGTCCCGACTGCGGCCGTTTGGTATTGATGATAATCACGCCGTTCGTTCCGCGCGTACCGTAGATGGCAGCGGCCGAACCATCCTTCAAGACATCGATGGATTCAATGTCTTCCGGTGAAATGGCGTTGAGGGACCCTCCGGCCACCCCGTCGATCACGATAAGCGGAGCCGAAGAGGCTGCCAGCGTCGAAATACCGCGCAACATGATGCTCAGCTCGCCGCTGGGATTGCCCGATGTTTTGGAAATACCCAGACCGGCGACTTTTCCCTGAAGCAGTTGAAGCGGATTGCTGACGCTTCCTTGTAAAAATTCATCGGATGACACTCGGGTGATTGAACTGGTGATCTCCTCTTTGCGGATCGTGCCGTAACCGATCGCAATCACTTCCTCAAGGCCGATGGCATCGGCTTCGAGTGCGAAGTTCACCTCTGTCCGGCCATTTACAGCGGCTTCTGCACTCTTCATGCCGATAAAGGAACACACGAGCGTTGCATTTCCGTCCTTTACGTTCAGCGAGTAACTGCCGTCGCTGCCGGTCGAGGTCCCGGTCGTAGTTCCCTTGACGATGACCGATGCCCCGGCAATTCCGTTTCCGGTCTGATCGGTCACTTTTCCGGAAATGCCGTGACTCGTTTGAGCAGATGCCGGCATGCCGTACAGCAGCATCAGAGCCATGCATAACATGAAATAGAGTTGTTTCATAATTGATGGTATTTAGGTTAATTTTTCTCCGTTGCCGCAGACGCTGCCGTCCCGTACCAGAAAGCAGCTGCCCGGTAATCGACCGCACCGGGATTCCAGCTCAGCATTTCCAAGTCAAATTGCAACCGTTGCCCGAAAGGTATTACATCCAGATTGCGGGTTCGGACAAAGGTATTGTATCCGTGCGACGATGCTTCATCGGCCCGGGGAGCGCCGCCGAACGGCGTTGCGAACGGCACCACAGGCGCCCAAGAACAGTTGTAATAGTCCTCTGTCCCGGTACCCATGAACGACGGGAACGTATCGTTATCGATCCATATCTTTTCATCGCCCTCACCATACCAGTCCGGGCAGTGGTTGTAAAGCGACAACACATCGCCGCAATAGACCCCGCGACCGGTTATGGTCGTAAAATTCCAGTCGAGATTGTCCGGCGAGTTATAATCATTGTTGACTGGAATACTTGTTTCATCGTGGTAAGTTGCATGGAAATAGAGTGTCTGTGCCGTCCAGTCGAAATCATCGACATAACCCGTGATTACGGCTGTAAAGGGAATATCGGTCCTTTTTTCGAGACGCAGGTCCGCATGTTCCGCATAAGGCATCACCCAACGGCTCGTAAAGGTGCCTTTGCCGTCGGACGAGACGTACCAGTTCGATGAAGCCGGTGCACCGGTGCCGGCTCCGAAGAAACAGTCGAGGGGACACCATACGCAGCGTATACCGTCGAAATCGATACGCAGCCAAGTCCGCTGCATGATCTCGACAAGATCTGCCGGATCAAATTCCGAGAGCGTTATGGTCAACGACCGGATCGCTTTGTTTCCGTCGGGCAAGTGCAGCGACGTGGCGCCGTTCGACATCGGGGTGACGGTCCGGGTACACTCCGTTCCGTCGGTATACGTTTCGGGCGAAAACAATTTACGGTTTACCGCGGCGATCTTATCCGTGAGCTTGCGCACTTCTCTCAACGAGAAGGTCCGAACATTCGTTCCGTTGTCATAGGTTCTGTATCCGACATGATAATAACGGGGGATTTTGACCGTGTAATCGGACTCTTCGAGTGTGATGCGGCAGGATCGGGCATAAGGCAGGGGCAGAAAGAAGGTGTTGCCGCCGGTTTTGGAGAGTTCATCTTCATAATGCGTATGTGTCAATGAGAGGGCCTCGCCTACAGTCACCGGGAAGCGTGCCATATCATAGGCTGGAATCTCGATTTCAGGCGTACTTGCTCCGTCGAAATAGAACCGCAGCGTTCCCCGTTTATCGTTGGTTGTCATCCAGATGCGCGTTATGGCTCCGGGGCCCTTTTCATCGAAGAGCACCTTTTCGACACGGCCGCGAATCGTGTCGAGCCGTTCGAATCCGGCTCCGTCGTCGTTGGCGAACCAGCCGGGTTCATGAAGGTCAACGGTACGGCGGTCGTAACTGCTGACCTGCGCCGCACGGTAATTCACGGCCGGATAACCGGTCACTGCGTCGTATGAAATCATTTCATCCAACAGTGACGCCATCGTCACCTGTGAAGCGGCGTCCGAGGGACTGCCGTGCGTTCCGCAGCCTATGGTGCAGAGCGCCATTAAGATCGTAGTCAGTCGTTTCATGGTAAACTTGGGTTTTAAGGTCAGATTATTTTCGAGGCGGAGGCCATGCGCCTGCGCAGGTACAGACATAAGCCGCGGTTTCAACGGCAGTCCGGTGCGCCTCTGCGATCGTCCGGCCCGAAAGCAAGGCTCCGATCAGGGTTCCGGAGAAGGCATCGCCAGCGCCTACGGTATCGACGACTTCCACCCGGGGTGTCGGCAGCGTAGATATACACTCGCGGGTATAAATGGAGCTGAAACGATCCCCGCCGGTAAGTACGACCATGCGAAGTGCATATTGTTCCGCCAATTGGCGGCACGCAGCATCCGTATCCTCCGGAAGCGCAAACATCTCCTGCAACCGGACGAGTTCGTCATCGTTTATTTTCAGCACGTTCGCGATGCGGAGCGACCGGTCGATCAACTCTTTCGAATAGAAATGCTGACGCAGGTTGATATCATAGATGCGATAAGCGTCGGCCGGTACAGTTTCGACCATGGCGCATGTGGTCCGGTGCGAAACTTCGCCGCGCTGTGCCAGCGTGCCGAAGCAGATGGCGCCGGCTCGGCGCGCCAAAGACAGCATCTCTTCCGTGAGCGGAATATAATCCCATGCGACATGTTCGTGGATCGTGTAGGTAGGCTGGCCGTCGCAGAGCGACACATCGACAGTGCCGGTCGGCTTATCCACCGTAGCAACGAGTGTACGGATACCGTAACTGGCGGTAACTGCCAGCAGATCGCGTCCGGCATCGTCATTGCCGACAGCGCTGACAGCCCAGCCTTCGACACCGTTCTGCGAGGCATGATAGGCAAAATTCACGGGAGCTCCTCCGGCTTTGCGGCCAGTAGGCAAAATATCCCACAGAAATTCGCCGATGCCGATAACAAGGGGTTTAGAATACATCTTACTCTTTTTTTAGCAGTTGTTTTTCAATCTCTTCAAGCGAACGCCCTTTGGTTTCGGGAATCCAGATGTAGATAAACAGCCATGCAGCAAGGCAAAGGACTCCGAATCCGGCAAAAACGATTGCCGCACCGAAACTCTCCAGCATTATGGGGAAGAACTGCACGACCAGAAATGCGCAGGCCCAGCTGATCCCCGTTGAAAGCGCCATGGCCGTACCCCGGATCGCCGAGGGATATATTTCGGCTGTAACGACGAACATAAGCGGGGAAAGCGACACAGCAAAGAAAGCGATGTAAACAAGCAGGACGATCAGAATCCCGATACTGCCGGGCAGCGGCTGGGCAAAGGCATAGGTCAGGTACGCTAGTGACACGACCAATCCGGCACATCCCCACAAAAGCAGTTTCTTGCGGCCCAGACGGTCCACTAGCCATACGGCGACAATCGTGAACAGAAAGTTCACTATTCCGACATAAATGGCCTGCATAAGTGCCGTATCTCCGCCGATACCGGTCTGCCGCAATATTTCAGGGGCGTAATTGATGATAACGTTAATTCCGGTGATTTGCTGGAATACGGCGAGCAACGAGCCCAACAGGACGATGTGTGTCGTCGATCCGCGGAATAACTCGGATAATTTGGGCCCGCCCTTCTGCGAAGATTTCGGTGTTTCAAGCATAACTGCCGCATCTTCGGAAGAAATTCCCATGCGGGCGATGGCTTTTCGGGCAACCTCATATTCCCCCTGTTTAATCAGCCAACGCGGACTTTCGGGCAGAAACAACAGCATCAGTAGATTGCCCGCAGCGAACAACAACGGCAATCCTAGCATCCAACGCCAGTTGTTTCCCCACGAAATCATCCCAAAATCGGCGCAATAAGCAGCAAGAATGCCGATAACGATGAATAACTGGTAAAACGAAACGAATGTTCCGCGCCATTTGGCAGGAGATATTTCGGATATATAAATAGGTATTACAGCCGAGAGGACACCCATACCGCAGCCGCCTAGGAAACGGGCTGCAATCAGCCATGCGGCATTGCTTGCCATGGCACATCCGACGGCCGACAGTATCAACATGACGGCAGATATGATCATCATGTTTCTGCGGCCGTATTTATCGCTGTAACGCCCTCCCAGCAATGCTCCTATCAGGCAGCCAATCATAATGGCGCTTGTCACGAGTCCCATGGCCATGGCCGAAAGCCCGAACTCGGCGGTAATGAATTCGAGCGCCCCGGAAATTCCTCCCAAATTAAGCCCGACTACGAATGCCCCGAACGAGGCGGCAAAGACATACCCGAATAGTAGTAACTTGTTTTTCATATCAGATTAGTTGATTTATTTGGTATAACAAAAATAGTCTGTTGTGTGTAACGTTTCGATAACGATTGTTACAGATGTGATAAGCCTTGTTACAAATCGATCTAATTCGATTTGCGTGTTTGTAGTCTGGTTACAAATCCGCAATATGGATAAGAGCGGTCGTATTCATGCAAATCTTTGCGTAGCGACACGACATGCAAATGGTCCCATCTGACGATGGGAAAAATCCGCGCCGGAGAATCTTTGAGAGAAGTTTTGAAAATCCTCCGTTACGGT
>ENA-UOJN01001626-UOJN01001626.1-human-gut-metagenome-genome-assembly--contig:-C125IIP-NODE-1626-length-15627-cov-6.540265_pt1 | contig 15627 bp, 7 predicted proteins | sample MGYA00242350_ERZ723897 | MGnify/ENA metagenome assembly ERZ723897 | reverse complement strand
CGGTGCTAAAAAGACATTGAAGGGTGAGTATTCCCCATAACAGGAGTCGGCGGCAAGAAGTTGCCAAGGAGGTAGTTGCTTTCATTTTAGTAAGATTATTGGTTTGTGCAGGTCTGTTGTGAATTTACCACAAAGTGCACGGAGAGCATGAGAGGAAATCTTCTTTGAGATATGCTGACTTGTTTAACAGTAAGCTACAACTCCGTGTCCTCTGTGGTAAATCTATATTAGAGTTCGCTGATTTCCGAGTACAGTTCAATCATGCAGGAATTTTCCAGCAAGCTTTTGAACTTGTCTTTCCGGTTGCCCGACCAGTCGTTGTTCAGCAGCCCGTTTTCATCGCGGGTGTACTGCCAGGCATAGTCTGCATTGTCGATCATAGCTTTTACATAAGTATCGTTTTTGTCAACTTCGTAAAGGGCTTTCAGACCACGGAAAAGGATGACGTTGAACCATGGGCTAGACGGGAAAAACTTCATTTCTCCTTTTACCGTTGGTTGCGGTTTCAGGAAATGCTCGTAAGATCCCTTGGCCGTTTGTTGTGCATCTTTCAGGTATTGTTCGTCACCGGTGGCCTGATAGAGCAGTACACCTGCCTGAATCATCTGTCCGCTGTTGTACGTATATTTGGCATAACCGATCTTGCCTTGCAGGTTCTTGTTGTCCCAATAGACAAAATCCGACGGATCGCGCAAATTATCGCGTGTCCACTGGTAAGTTGCCATTGCCTGGTCGAGGTATTTTTTATCTTTGGTCAACTTGTAGAGCTTCATGCAAAGAACCGTTGCAGGTGCGTTCGAGCAAGTGTTCTTTGATTCCTTTTTCTGTTCGCACCAGTAGATTCCACCTCCCAGTTCGTCCGACCACCCGGAGTAGATGTAGTCGTGCAGGGCGATGGCTTTCTTTAAGTACTCTTTGTTCTTTGTCACGGCATAATAGTCGCAAAAGTCAATCGCTACCCAATCGTTGTCATCATAGTAACGGTCGTTTTGTCCGGCGAAGGCCGGATAAGACTGATAACATTCCGGCTGGCGGGTGGTATCCCAGTACAAGTCAAGTCCGGGCTTGATTTGTTTGTCCATCAGTTTTTTGTATTTCTTGTTGCCGGATGTTTTATAAAGCGATACGCAACCTGACACCATTGCCGAATAAGGCCATAAGAAGGATACTTCTTGTTGAGTAACTTCCGAACCGGTGTTGGCTGTATATGTAATTTGTTGTTTGGGATTCCGTGGATAAGTCTCCATCAGCAATCCATACTTCTTTACCTCATAAAGAGACAGTACTCGTTGAAGGAGTGAATCGGCTCTCTGAAGGTAGATTTTACCTCCCAACTGTGCCGACAGACAAGCCGGAACGAGCAGGAAGGTGAGGGCAATGAATAATTTTCTCATACTTGTATTTAAATAATGGCAATCAGTAGTTGAGCCGGGGGTACGGTCTTTACAGGCCACTATCCGGTTGTATACCCTACACCCGACAACGACTCAACTATTGATTTGCAAAATAATAAAATAGCAGATAACAGTTGAAAGCCTCCCTTTCATGAAAGTATCCCATCACAGGTAAACAGATTTCTGCAATGTCCCCTCATAGGGAGGCACTCCTTTTATTTTATTTTCTCAAAAATAGCTTTGATTCGTTTCATATCCAATTTCGGAGTACGGTCATAATAGTAGATACCGTTTTTCTCCTGTTCCACGTCAGTCAGCTGAGTATAGCAGAAACCTGTCACATGCGGTGAGTCGATAAAAGCATTGATCTGGCCTTCCAGACGCTTGTAGAATGCTTCTGCATTTTCAGGCATACCACCGTATCCCCATGAGTTTTTGCGATCTTTCTCTGCCATCCAGGGGATACCGCCGAATTCGTCAACCATGTAAGGTTGTCCCTCGTAGACGGCCAGGAAGTCCTTGTCACGCGCATTGCGGTAAGGCTCTTTACTTTCTTCCATTTTTAGCTGTTCAGTCAGTTTGGCACGATCCTGTTCGTAGTTGTGTACGCTCCAGATATCTGTTATCACATGGTTATCACCACTGGCGTCGTTTACCGGACGAGTCGGGTCGATGGCTTTGGTAATGTTGTATACGTCACGTACCAGGCGGACATAAGCATCCGGACCGCCACCCCAGGTTTCATTGAAAGGAGTCCAGGTTACGAGTGAGGGATGATTGCGGTCACGAACCACTACTTCGCTCCATTCACCCAGGAAGTTACGCGCAGCCAGCTCCTTGTTTACATCGAGCATCCAGCTTGCCGATTCTCCCCAGGTGATGTATCCCAGTTTGTCGGCCCAGTAATAATATCTCTCTTCAAATACTTTCTGGTGAAGACGTGCCCCGTTGAAACCGGCTTCTTTTCCCAATACGATATCGTTCTTCAGATCTTCATCGCTCGGAGCTGTCCAGATACCTTCCGGATAGAATCCCTGATCGAGTACCAGACGTTGGAAGTAAGGCTGGTTGTTCAGATAGAAACGTCCGTTGGCTGTGTGCACTTTGCGCATACCGGCGTATGATTTCACCTCGTCCAGTACGTTGCCTTTGGCATCTTTTACCTGATAAACGAGATCGTATAAGAACGGATCTTCCGGCGACCACAGTTTCATATTCTTCACCGGCAGAACTACTACCGAACTGTTGGCACAATTTACACTTTTCTTGGCAACGGTTTTATTTCCGTCTTTCAAGGTGATTTCCAATGTGTTGGCCGATTCATTATAAAATTCCGGTTCGATGACCAACTGTTTCTGGTCGATGTCCGGGCGTACGAATACTGACTTCAGACCGTCGGCTGAGACAGCTTCCATCCATACAGTCTGCCAGATACCGGTAGTACGGGTATAAGAGCAGCCTCCCGAATAATAGTTACCGCATTGCTTTCCTCCGGTTTGTAGTCCGGAACGGAGATCATCTTGTACGAATACCACCAGATTGTGAGTCTTTCCGGGGGTAACATAGCGAGTCAGATCTACGGCAAACGAAGACGAACCGCCGAAATGACGTTGTACGAATTTACCATCGACGTAGATCTCCGCACAATAATCCACAGCACCGAAGTTCAGGAATATCTTTTTTCCATTCCAGTCCGATGGGATGGTAATATTGCGTTGATACCACATCTGTTCGATGAAATCGGTATAGCCTACTCCCGAAAGTTTACTTTCCGGGCAGAAGGGTACAGTGATGTTCTTATCAAACTTCTCTGCCGACTGCAGACGGCGGTCTTTTCCTGATTTACCAAAATCGAAATCGAATGTCCAAGTCCCGTTCAGGTTTACCCATTGTTCCCGTTCGAACTGTGGACGGGGATACTCCGCTCGCGGAGTATCTGCACTGAAACAGGACCAGCTGTTCAGCATGAATAGCATTGCTGCTGCTAAAAGTTTTTTCATTGTAATTGTGTGTTTGAGTCTTTCTTTCCCCTCCACTTGCAGGCAGGAGAGAAAGGAGGACTTGTGTATGAATATTGAGTTATTATTATAATGGTTCGGAGTGATTATTCACCTCTCTATCGGGAGGCTCCCACTACCGGAAATTCCGTTATTCTTAATGTAGTGCATCCATAAGGAATCAGGGTGATTTCTGTTTCCGGCCCTTCGCCTCCGCTACAGACAGAATAAGGTTGAGGCCCTGCCATTTCGTTGTAAAGTTTCCATGAAGGTACCAATCTTGCTTTCATCCGTATTTCTATCGGGGCATTTTCCTTATTCCAGGGGAATACGGAAGATTGCTTTTCCGTATGAATCGTTACACGGGCATGTTCGTTCGCTTTGTTACGATTGAAATCAACCAATCCATAGTTCCATGGTTCGGTAGGAGTCACTGAGTAATAATACGGACCATACCACGGCTCTTCAAACTCTTTCTTCTCCCATTTTTCTTCCATCTTCAAGGCAAATACCAACGGACCGCGTTCAATGGTTACCGAATTTTCATACCAGGTGCTGGCAGTGACTTCCATCGGCAGATGGAGTTCCACCCGGTCCCCTTTTTTCCAGTTGCGGTTGACAATGGCCATCCGGCCTCCTTCGGCATGTTGAAGAAGTTGTCCGTTGACTGATATTCCGGCTTGTCTACACCATTTCGGGATACGTAATTGGAGAGCGAAGTTTACTTCTTTCCGTTTTTTGTCCATCGATTGGAGGGTGAAACTTATTTTGTCATCCATCGGATAATAGGTTTCTTCACTGAAAGTTACCGTACACCCATCCGCTACTTTGGCCGTCACTTCCGATGGAGCGTATGCTGTAACAGCCAGTCCGCCGTCAGGAGTGGCATACCAGAGGCTTTGGGTGAATTTAGGCCAACCTTGGTGCATGTTCGATGCACAACAAGGATATCCCGTCAGCAGCCCGAAACAGTTGTCCGTTCCTCCGTGATCCTGATCGAAATTGCGACGATGGCGTGATACCATCACCTGGTTGGCTTGTTGGAAATATTGTTTTGTCATAAAATCGTCTGAAATCTGGGTGGGCAGTGCGTTGAATGCAATCCTTTCCAGATGGTCGGCGAAGTCGATATCTCCCGTGATCTCTACCATTTTTTCCAGCGAGTACATCAGTTCCACAGCTGAGCAGAGTTCTGAACCTTGGGTCGGATTGTTGCCATGCAATGCCTCGTCACCACCATACATACCCTGCGGTTGTCCGTGGAACTGGCGAATGTCACGAAAAGCACATTTAACCGCATCGAGATACATTTTGTCGGGCTCTTGCTGATAATAGATGACAGGCTCTTTGATACCTTGTGCCAGGTTGACACAGTGAATCGTATTGATACGTTTCAGGTCTCCCCGGTTCACCATATCTACAAAGCTGAAACTTTGTTGATGAATCAGTTTGCCGAGATCGAGTAGGAATGAATCACCGGTGATATTATAGAGCCAGTATACGGCCTGAAGATTATCGCAGGCACGGAACTCTGCCCAAAAAGTCCAGTTGCCGAGCGGCTTTTCCGGTAACGTTTTCAGTTGATAACGGAAATAGTCGGTCATAAACCGGATGACCCGTTGATCGTTCGTGGCAGAATAATATTGCTGGAGTATTTTCAGCATCACCATACGCGGCCACCAGTCGTGAGAGTTATCCCGTTGTATGCCGGCCTCTCCGGGATAGTCTTTGGCCGGACCGAAGAAACCGTCTTCCCGCTGACTTTTTAAAGCCCATTCTATCCAAGGTTGCACTTTAGCTTTCAGTTGCGCATCGTCCAGGATATATGCCAGAGGAAGTAAACCGTCAATCCAGTATGGTCCTCTTTCCCATTGATCACCGTCGCCGCCGAGCCAGCCGTTACGTTCGCCCATCACCAGCGGATACAGTTTGTCCATTTGCCCGGTTGCCCCGTTTTTCTGCCTTACCAACATTTCCTGCAACCATCCTTTTGCCTTAATGCTGCCTAACGGTAGTTCCATCAAAGGTTTGCGTACCAATGGATAGCGGTTGTTGATATAGTTCTCGGGGGTATCGGCCCGGAGCCCGCTTCCCAAGGAAGAGAAGCAGAGGCCCAGTCCGATGAGCAGATATGTAAATGTATTTTTTTTCCTCATGAGTGTCTTTCGATTAATGTTTATCACCGGGTATCTTTTATTCTCTTGTGTTCGGGAAAGCCGAAACCCGCAGTCTGGCTGCTCCCATCGGAATCAGGGTGATTTCTTCTTTTTCCCCTTTCGGAGCGTCCATTTCAGGAAGTTCGCTACACAAGTCGTATTGATCGATAACCCATGAAGGAACCTTGCGTCCGATAGCTTTTACCTCGATAGGTGTACTTGCGACCGTGAACGGGAAGTTGTCAGCCGGCCATTCTTTGTGTACTACTTTAAAGTCTTTCAAAGGTTCGTTCTTACCGAGTACCAATGCGTAGTTCCAAGGAGTTTTTGCATAGATCTCGTATGTCGGCCATTGGCTGGCGTCAGCGCCTTCCTGCCATTTAGAGTCGCCGATAGCCGTAGCGCGGCTGTCCTTTTTCACATAATCTTCGTCAATTTTCAGTGACATTGTCAACGGACCGTAGTCTACGCTTACACTGTTTTTGTTTACTTGCCATGTACGCATCGAAAGTTGCATCGGCAGTTGAATCTCCACTTGGTCATTGTCTTTCCATTCGCGATTGATGCAGGCATATTGTCCGGCTTCGGGGTTAGCCGCTACTTTTTTGCCGTTAACAAAGATAGTTGCACCCTCTGTCCATGAAGGGATTCTCAGATAGAACGGGAAACTTACAGCTTTCGGAGTATTTACCGTAAACCGGATGGTTTCCTCGAAAGGATAATTCGTCTGCTCGTGAAGGCTTATTTCGTTTCCGTCACCCACTTTCACCGTTGCTTTGCAGGCGGCATACATGGCGGCCGCTACACCATTATCCGGAGTAGCCAGAATCAGATGCTCGGCATAATAAGGCCATCCCTGTGCGTGGTTATGCTGGCAGCAACGGCTGCTGAACGGGTTCATTGCCAGGAAAGGTCCCCGGTTGTCGATGCCCGGATGATGATTCTTTGAGTCGCTGACCGTCTGGTTAGGGCAAGTGATGTAACGTAATCCTTTGAAATCCGGCATCACGGCAGCCGGATAACTGTTGAAAGCCACTTCTTCGCAGTGTTCTGCCCAAAGCGGATCGCCCGTCATACAAAGCATCAATTCATCGGAAGCCATCTGTTCTACCAATCCGCAGGTCTCTACTCCCTGACGTGGGTCGATAGAACCCATGCGGGCATTTTCGTCGGCACCGAACATACCGCCCGGTACTTGTCCGAAAGTACGGCGTATCAGATTGTGTACATTATAAGATGCTTTCAGCATGGCTGAATCTCCTGTCATCATATAATAGGTAGCCGGTTCGCGGAAACATTGTGCGATGTTTACATTGTGCCAGTTCGGCAGTGCCGACGGGCGGGTCCAGTCTGCTGTGTTCCGGTGTATCTTCTCAGCCAGTTCCAGTAAGAATTGATCTCCTGTGCGGTTATAAAGCCAATATACGCTTAACAGGTTATCTCCGCCACGGCTGTTTTCCCAATAGTCCTCCAGGAATTGTTCGTCCGGTACACTTAACTGCCATTTAAAGTAATTGGTCATCAGGTCGATTACCCGTTGGTCATTTGAATATTCATAATAGGATTGCAGACACCAGAGCATAATCATCTGTGCCCACAATTCTCTTTTTCCGTTCCGCTCGTTGATGGGACCAAAGTATCCGTCGGGCTGTTGGCTGGCGAATGCTCCTTCGAGCCATACTTTAGCTTCATCAATCATTTTCTGATCCTTTAATATATAAGCCAGGTTTCCGTATCCTTTCAGCCAATAGGGGACTTCTTCCCATCCGTGATCTCCTCCTTTGGTCAGCCAGGCATTATTCTCTTTGCCCAGCCATGCACTGATCTCATTCAGGTGACCGGTCAGACCGTCTTTCTGTAATTCGAGATATTTCTTCAACCATCCTTCGGGCTGAATACTTCCGACGGGCAGTTTAATGAAATTCATCGGTTTCAGTGGCAAGCGGTTTCCTACATAGTTTACGTTGGTTTGTGTACAGTCGGGGCGGTTCACGATGGTTACTGCCGACGATGATTGATCGGAAGTACACGATGCTGCCAGTAATCCGGCTGTAAATAGGATTCCGGCCAAGCCTCCTTTCAGACTTTTCATCTTTTTCATGTTTGGGTGTTTTTACTTATGGTTATTATTTAGGGGTTATTTCAATACAAATCAGTAGCTTCATCTGATATCATGCTACAAAGTTTGTGAATTCTGTATGAAATGTGCGACACAAACTATTCAATAAATAGCAATTACTGACCAATACGATGCGAAATGCGGGTTATGTGAATATTAGAAGTATAAAAAGAACAGATTCTTTTGTTTATTGAGCAGTATTTATCCCTTTATTCAACGAAAATGTTTTTTCTTTGTAGCATCTTAATAACAGAAAGCTATGAAAACAAAGATCTACCTGCTATTTATTACTACCTTATTCTTCTGCGCCGGTTGTGGCAACAAGAGCGGCGGACAGAAACAGGAGTCGGTAAGTGCGGCAAAGGATACATATGTAAATCCTTTGTTTCCGGAAGGGGCCGATCCGAGTGCTCTTTTCCATAATGGTAAGTATTATTATACCCATGGAACGGAAGATAAGATCATGCTTTGGGAAACGTCCGATATCACTGATATGGCTCATGCGGTTTGCAAGATAGTGTGGAAGCCTCAGGATCCATCCAACAGTTGTCATCTCTGGGCACCGGAGATTCACTATATCAATGATAAATGGTATATATATTATGCAGCCGACGACGGCAATACGGATAATCACCAGTTGTACGTACTTGAAAACTCTTCACCCGACCCGATGGAGGGAAAGTTCGAAATGAAAGGAAGTATCATAACCAATCCCGAATGGAATTGGGGGATACAGGCCACCACTTTCGAACATAAGGGAGTCCGCTATCTGGCCTGGTCCGGATGGCCCAAAAGGAGAACCAATGCCGAAACTCAATGTATCTATATTGCCAGGATGAAAGATCCGTGGACACTCGATTCACCCCGTGTCCTGATATCCAAACCCGAGTATGAATGGGAACGGCAGTGGGTCAATCCGGATGGCAGCCGTACGGCTTACCCCATTTATGTGAATGAAGGGCCTCAGTTCTTCCATTCGAAAGATAATAAGACGTTGATTCTATATTACGCTGCCAGCGGTTCGTGGTCACCCTATTACTGTGTCGGGATGTTGACTGCCGATGCCGAGAGTGATTTGTTAGATCCGGCTTCCTGGACAAAGAGTTCGGTTCCGGTATTTCAGCAATCGTTGGAGAATGAAGTTTATGGTCCGGGTGGACTCTCCTTTGTTCCCTCGCCCGATGGGACTGAATGGTATATGATTTACCATGCCCGTCAGGTGACCAATGGAGACACCGGGAGTCCTGAAACCCGTAATCCGCGAATACAAAAAATAGGATGGGATGCCCATGGAATGCCCGATTTGGGGATTCCGGTTCGTGCAGGGGTTGCCTTGCCGAAACCTTCGGGTACTCTTTTGAAATAAAATAGTCATTTAGAACATTTTTTCCTTAGTCTGACAGGTAGCCGCCTACCTGTCCCGGGGATCGTATTGCATCATTAATAGGTTAAACATAATTTGAAGACAATGAAAAAGAGCATTTTAATTGCAGTTCTGACAGCGTCGATAGCTACTTCCGCTTTTGCACAATGGAAACCGGCAGGAGACAAAATCAAGACAAAGTGGGCTGAGCAGGTGAATCCTGAAAATGTATTGCCCGAGTATCCACGTCCGGTGATGGAACGGGGAGAGTGGAAGAACCTGAATGGTTTGTGGAATTATGCCATCACCGAGAAAGGAGCTGCTCCTTCAGCTTACGAAGGTCAGATTCTGGTTCCTTTTGCCATAGAGTCCAGCCTTTCGGGTGTTGGTAAGAAAGTCGGCCCCGACAAAGAACTTTGGTATCAGCGTACTTTCACAGTACCTGCTTCCTGGAAAGGTAAAAAAGTGATGCTGAACTTCGGTGCTGTAGACTGGAAAGCTGATATTTGGGTCAATGACATTAAGGTGGGACAACACACCGGAGGATTTACTCCTTTTTCACTCGATATTACGGCTGCTTTGGCTACTAAAGGAGACAATAAACTTGTTGTGAAGGTATGGGACCCGACAGATCGCGGACCTCAGCCTCGTGGCAAACAGGTAAACCGTCCGGAAGGCATCTGGTATACGGCTGTTACCGGTATCTGGCAAACTGTCTGGATGGAGCCTGTGGCCGAACGTCATATTACTAATGTTCGTACGACTTCGGACATCGACCGTAAGAAACTCACAGTGGACGTTACTACCAGTACCAGCTGTCCTTCGGAAGTTGTCGAAGTAAAGGTTTTCGATGGTAAACAGCTGGTTGCTACCGGAAAAGGATTGAACGGCCAGACTATTGACATTCAGATGCCTGCTGATGCCAAACTGTGGAGTCCTGCTTCTCCGACTCTTTATTCTATGCAGATTGCCCTATTGAGCAATGGTAAAGTGACCGATAAAGTAGATAGCTATACAGCTATGCGCAAATACTCTACCCGCCGTGACAAGGACGGAATTGTACGTTTGCAGCTGAACAATGAAGATGTGTTCCAGTTCGGTCCTCTCGATCAAGGATGGTGGCCCGACGGACTGTATACAGCTCCGACAGACGAAGCGTTGGTTTATGATATTCAGAAAACCAAAGACTTCGGATTTAACATGATCCGTAAACACGTGAAGGTGGAACCGGCACGTTGGTATACACACTGTGATAAACTGGGTATCATCGTATGGCAGGATATGCCGAACGGCGACCGTGAACCGGAGTGGCAGATGTACAACTACTTCACCGGCAATGAACTGAATCGTAGCGAGGAGTCGGAACAGATCTATCGCAAAGAGTGGAAGGAAATCATGGATTATCTGTACAACTATCCTTGTATCGGTGTATGGGTTCCGTTTAACGAGCGTTGGGGACAGTTCAAGACTGAAGATATCGCGACATGGACAAAGAAGTATGATCCTTCACGCCTGGTGAACCCGGCAAGTGGCGGCAATCACTTCCCTTGCGGTGATATTCTTGACCTGCATCATTATCCCAATCCGTCACTTGACTTCTACGATGCCGGACGTGCTACCGTGTTGGGTGAATATGGCGGCATCGGCCTGGCACTGAATGAACATCTTTGGGAACCGAACCACAACTGGGGATACGTGAAGTTCAATTCACCCGAAGGAGTAACTAAACAATACGTTGAATACGGCAATGAACTGTATCGGTTGATTTCAAGAGGTTTCTCAGCTGCTGTCTATACACAGACTACGGATGTAGAAATGGAGGTGAACGGACTGATGACATACGACCGGAAAGTGATTAAGGTGAATGAAGCTCAGGTGAAAGCTATCAATACAAAGATATGCAATTCTTTAAATAAGTGATTAGAGTAGGGTGTCGATAGGTACACAGGTTTTTGATTAAGGTAAAGATTGTTGAAGGATACTATTTAGATTGAAACATACTAATAAATAAAATAATGAAAAAACTATTCACAATGGCTTTAGCAGTCGGTATGCTGTGCAATGCGCAGGCAGCCGACCTGTATAAGGCAAGTAGAAATGTTGCTTTGCGTGCGCCGGCGGTGCCTCTCATCACTTCCGACCCCTATCTGTCCATCTGGTCGCCCACAGATGCGCTGAACGAAAGCAGCACTATGCACTGGACTGGAACGGAACATCCTTTGTTGGGTGCTATCCGTGTAGACGGGAAGACTTACCGCTTTATGGGGAAAGATAAATTGAATCTTGAAACCCTTGTACCCATGACCGATACCGATACCTGGCAGGGGAGTTATACTTTCGATGAGCCGGCTGCGGGATGGAACGCCCTTTCGTTCAATGCTGCCGGATGGAAAGAGGGACAAGGTGCTTTCGGTACTCCCGATATGCCTCGTGTCCATACTCGCTGGACTACTCCGGACATCTGGGTTCGCCGCGATTTCCAGATTAACGATGATATGAACGGAGAAACCATCTATCTGAAATATTCGCACGACGATGTATTCGAACTCTACCTGAATGGTGAAAAGCTGGTTGCTACAGACTATTCATGGAACAACGACGTATTACTCGAACTATCGGATGCAGCCAAGAAGAAGCTGCAAAAAGGAAAAAACGTACTTGCCGCACACTGTCACAACACAACAGGAGGTGCTTATGTAGATTTCGGCCTTTATCGTCTGAACAAACAGACGACAGGTTTTGAGACGGCAGCCGTCCAGAAATCGGTAAGCGTACTCCCCACACAAACTTACTACACGTTTACTTGCGGTCCGGTGGAACTGGACCTGGTGTTTACCGCACCTTTGATGATGGACGACCTCGATTTGTTGTCTACTCCCGTTAATTATATTTCTTACCGCGTTCGTTCGCTGGACAAAATGCAACATGATGTGCAGATGTATGTGGAGACCACTCCGCAGCTTGCCATCAATGAACTGACGCAACCTACCCGTTCGAAAGTGATCCGCCGTAACGGTATCAATTATGTACAGGCAGGGACTATCGACCAGCCTATCCTCGCACGAAAAGGAGACGGTATCTGTATTGATTGGGGATATGCTTATCTGGCAGGAAATATAGGTGCCAATACAGCTGTCAGCCTGGGTAACTATTATGGTATGAAGAACGAGTTTGCTACCAAGGGTTCTTTGTTGCCTACACAAGCCGAGTGCGTGACCCGTCGTGCCGACCAGATGCCGGCTATGGCCTATACTGACGATCTGGGTAAAGTAGGTACCGATGGCAAATCCGGCTTCCTGATGTTGGGTTACGATGATATTTATGCTATCGAATACTTCTATCAACCTCGCATGGCCTACTGGAAGCATGATGGTAAGGTAAGCATCTTCGATGCCTTTGAGCGTGCCAAAGCAAACTATGCGTCTGTCATGGAACGTTGCCGTGCTTACGACGAAATGATTCTGAACGATGCAGAAAAAGCAGGTGGCAAAGAATACTCTGAACTGTGTGCATTGGCTTACCGTCAGGTGATTGCCGCCCATAAGCTGTTCAAGGATGCGGATGGTAACTTGCTCTTCTTCTCTAAAGAGAACAATAGTAACGGTTGTATCAATACTGTCGACCTGACTTATCCGTCTGCTCCGCTCTTCCTGGCTTATAACCCCGAATTGCAGAAAGGCATGATGACCAGTATCTTTGAATATAGTGCCAGCGGACGTTGGAACAAGCCTTTCCCGGCTCACGACCTGGGAACTTATCCTATTGCTAACGGACAGGTATACGGTGGTGACATGCCGATTGAAGAAGGTGGAAATATGGTAGTCCTGGCTGCTGCTATTGCCAAGGTAGAAGGTAACGCCAACTATGCTAAGAAGTATTGGGATTTACTGACCATTTGGACTGATTATCTGGCGGAATACGGACAAGATCCCGAGAACCAACTCTGTACTGATGACTTTGCCGGACACTGGGCACATAACGCCAACCTTTCGGTAAAAGCGATCATGGGTGTAGTTGCCTACAGTGAAATGGCCCGTATGCTCGGTATGGATGATGTAGCCGACCGATATGCTGCCAAAGCCAAAGCAATGGCTACCAAATGGGAACAAATGGCTCGTGAGGGTGATCATTATCGTCTGGCATTCGACCGTGAGAATACCTGGAGCCAGAAGTACAATATGGTTTGGGACAAGATGTGGAATCTGAACCTTTTCCCCAATAATGTGATTGAGAAAGAAATTTCTTATTATCAGACCAAACTGCAAAACCCTTATGGACTTCCGTTGGATTCCCGCAAGGAATATACTAAATCCGACTGGATTATGTGGACTGCTGCCATGTCTTCTGATAAGGCTACTTTCGAGAAATTTATTTCTCCGGTATATAAGTATGCTAATGAAACCGTATCACGTGTTCCGCTGAGCGACTGGCATCATACCGATAGCGGTAAGTTTGTCGGCTTCAAGGCACGTTCCGTGATCGGTGGTTATTGGATGAAGGTATTAATGGATAAAATGCAGAAGTAATAAGAACCGGTATATAATTAGGGTTTATTATCAAGGGTTGTATCAAAAGCTTGTTTTGCTTGGATACAACCCTTTTTTCTTTCCAAGAGATGTTATGTTGCCTGTCTGTTCTACTTAAGTTGGTGTCGGTTTAAGCATGAAGTGGCTGTCAAGGGTGTTCCGGCACCTCTGTAACCCGGAAGTCCGTACCAATCAATCCCTCTTCCGAGTAGCCTTCACAATGAATCACGTATTCTCCGTTCTCCTGATCGTTTAGAAAGAAGGATACTTGTGCTCTACCTTCCTTGTCGGTTTTTACTGTAGGATTCCAGTACAGTGTATTTCTTTGTTCCGAATGTTCGAAGAATGAATGATCGGAAAGAGTAGGAGTATAAAATTCTTTTGTCTGGTTATAACCTATCCACTGGCAGATTTTATTATTCGTTGCTATAACTTCTCCTTGTATCGGACGGCTATATAATACGATAGTGCCTCCATAACTGCTAAATCCTCCAAACTGAGTGGACGTCTGTTGCAGGACTTCTACCCGTTCGATTCTGGATGCCTCCATGCTATATACAACTTCAGGATCTTTGGCAATATACCCATCCAGTACCAAGGCAGCTACTGTTCCTCCGGGAAGTCCGTTGATGTGGGCATACTGTAAGTTACTCTTTGTTTTATCCGGATTAGGAACCATGGTGATGCCGGGCACTGTTCTCAGTAATTGACGGACATCTCCAAAACTGTTGCTTGCTTTCACTTGAGTACTTGTTTTCACGAATCCTTCACTATAAGGACGCCGCTTTTCAATCGGATCTTTTTTTCGTGCGGTTACTTTCACTTCTCCTAATTCGAATAGCTGTTTGTCAATCTCCTTTTGGGGGATGTAGGACTTGGTAATATCCCATTGTACATGAAAAGAACTATCAGGTGCAAAAGGAGAAGGCATATATTTCACCGATGGAACCGGAATGGAATCATCAAGTTTGATCGGATAGGTTTTCCCATTCTTGTCGGTGGCTGAGAGCATGACTTCCTTTGTTCCTTCAAAAGAGATTCCCGATAGGCTGAAACGTTTTTGTCCATCCAACGGACAGGTAATAAATTGTTTGAGTGAATCTTGACGTAGGATAGCCTGAAGTTCAACAGATTTAGCCTTCTGTTTATTTATATTTTCCACTTTTCCTGATAGGATGAGAGATTGTTCCATAGGATATCGGGGGAGATTGTCGGGCTGGTTGAAAACTTCAAGTGAGTAGCGTCGCCATCCTTGTGTCAGCAATAGCAGTTCTATTTTAGACAGGCTTTCAGTATCTTCCGGATTCCAGTAGCTTAATGGTTGTTCCGTTTGCCCTTTCAGGTTGCTACTAAGAAATAAGTAGGTACTGAAGTTGTCACGGATCGTTGGTTGCTCTAAAAAAGTTTGTGCAACTGCCAGCGAGAAAGAACCCGGTTGGGGAATTCCTTTCTTATCAGTACTACGGATATTCACCGACATTTTTCGATGTCCTTCTTGTACCGAAATAGTAGATGAAAGTTTTAGGTTGAGTGTTTCGGGAAAGTGAGTAAATACCAGCCTTTCACAATAGGCATGATAGTCTTCATCGATCAGGGTTAGTGTGAAGACGCCCGTAGGAAGTTTATCTAAAGGCAAATCGAAAAGTGTATGCGGTTGCGAACCATCGACGGGTAGTATGGCAATCAACCGTCCTTCTTGATGGAGGATAAGTGAATAAACCGAGTTTTTGGTTGAAGGGCCAATATTTTGAGTCAATAAGATACGTAATGCTTCTTTCAGGTGTTTAACAGTGATTACAAACCCCTGCTCGCTTATCGAAGGTATTTTAAAGTCTGTGTTATCTCCTGCCAGACGGGCAATGTATTTTTCTTTTTTCTGTGGGATGAAAAAGAAACTTCCTTTGCCCAAGTGACTGGTAGCAAATTTACGGATACTGTCTCCATGGGCATTCAGTATGACCCCTTCTGTTTGAACCCCTTTTCCGGTGTTGGCATCCACTACTTCGAATGCTATTCGGGAGGTGAGTCCATTGATTAGATTTCCTCCTTCCGGGAAGAATCTCAGTTTAAAT
>ENA-UOJN01001600-UOJN01001600.1-human-gut-metagenome-genome-assembly--contig:-C125IIP-NODE-1600-length-15813-cov-11.095888_pt1 | contig 15813 bp, 7 predicted proteins | sample MGYA00242350_ERZ723897 | MGnify/ENA metagenome assembly ERZ723897 | reverse complement strand
AATGGTCGCCCCTACACACGCAATAAGGCAAGAATGCAATTTTTTGACGGTCTGAACTTCACAAAAACGCGCAGTACCATTCCAAAACGGGCCCGCCAAACAGCATCGCGATCACGATGCCTGCACACAGAAACGGGCCGAAGGCGAAGTGGTCCTTCTTCCCTGCCTTTTTGGCGGCCAACAGGTATATGCCGTACATACCGCCAAAAACAATGCCGAAAAACATCGCCAGCAGCGTATTCTGCCAGCCCAGGAACAGCCCGGCGGCTGCCATCAGCTTGATGTCGCCGCCGCCGAACGCGCCGTCGATGACAAGGCAGAGCAGAAACATCGGCACACTGACGCAGAGCGCACCGATGACGTGCGGCAGCCAGTCGGCAGGGGAGAGCAGCACGCTCACCGCGCCGCAGACCGCCAGCGCCAGATTCAGCCGGTCCGGGATGGTCTGCGTCTCGGCATCAATGAGCGAAACGCTCAGCAAGATCCCGCAGACCGCCAGCGCCAGCAACGCGGCCCAGCTCATGCCGAACAGCCCGCCCGGCAGGGCGTAGGCAGCGCCGTACCGCCAAGTGCAGCCCAGCGCCAGCACGCCGCCCAGAAGCTCCACCAGCAGGTACCGCGCCGGAATGTGCGCACCGCAGTGGCGGCACCGTCCGCGCAAGAATAACCAGCTGAACACAGGCACTAAGTCCGGCGCACCCAGCGTGTGGCCGCACTGCGGGCATACGCTGCGGCCCTTCAGCGGGTCCATGCCCCGCGGCAGCCGCCACGCGACGACGTTCATAAAGCTGAACAGCGCCGCGCCCAGCAGAAAACGAATGAGTCCCAACAGAAGTTCAAGCAGCAGCATGGCCCACCCCCGCGCCGTATTGCAGCCGGTCCTCCGCGCGGAAAACGCGGTAACCGCCGCCGGCATCATAGATGGCGTACATGCCGTTCTCCTGATACAGGAGCCGCTGCACGGTGTAGCCGTTCGGGTCGATCTGCAAAAGCGTCACGGTGCCGGGCAGTGAGCCCAGCGTGCGGATTTCCTCGGCGATGCCGTCCGCAAAGCCGTCCGCGCTTGTCTGGTCGGCGAACGTCTGCCCGGCGGAGTAGCACTGGGCAGACACGGCACTGGCCGCCAGGCGCGCAGCCTTGACCTGAGCCAGGGCCTCCCGTGCACGGGCCTGATAGCGCAGCTCCGCCGCGCCGGTCACAATAGTATACAGGACAGCGCCCAGCGCCAGCAGTACGGCGAGCTTTTCCGCAAACGCAGCTTTGGCCCAGCGTTCCCCGGTATGGCGCAGCCATGCGCCCAGTCGTGCTGCCAGCATTGTTACACATCCTCTACCATATAATAACACGCTATTTAGTATACCGTGCCGGGCCTGTATTTGCAAGAAATTTCGCGAAAAAAACTCTGTTTTTTGTTCAAAGATAACGGAAATTATGGCGGAATCGTGCACAGCTTGCTGCAGACCCACTATATTTGGTGTAAATTTGCTGAAATCTCGCGGAGTTTCTTGCGAAAACGTCACATTCCGAGTATAATGCCAATATATATAATCTGATATTGTGTCTAATTGTAACCTTTCACCGGAGAAACGACGGGAGCATCTATGGTGCAGTACAATAAAAATATAAAAAACAATAAGAAAGGCTTTACGCTGGTGGAGCTGATGGTCGTTCTGGCTATCACGGCCATTCTGGCGGTGCTGGTCGGCGGCGGGCTGATCGCCTACACGCGGCTGGCCCGGTTCGAAAAGAACGAGGCCAACGCCCGCACGCTGTTCCAGACGGCGCAGATCTCCCTGACCCGGATGGAGACGGCGGGGGAGCTGGATGCGTTCCGCCGGCAGGTCATGGAGGAGGGCGACACGGGCGACCACTTCCAGAACGACGTCACCGTGACCGACGCGGACGGCAAACCCCTTGTGAGCCGCACCAAGACCGAACTGAACCAGAACGTGGCCGCGCTCTACTATGACCGCACGGGCGCTGCCGCGGGCAACCATAATGCGCTGGTCAAGGAGCTGCTGGGCGATTACATCTACGACGCCTCGCTGCTGAATGCCTCGATCTGCGTCGAGATCGACGTGCAGAGCGGGCAGGTTTACTCGGTCTTTTACGATACCAAATCCGATAAGCTCCGCTTCAAGCAGGACGGTGCTACGAATATTTATGACCGCAGCTATGACCACCGCCGCAATGACAGCCTTGTCGGCTACTACTCTGCCGAGGACCGCGTCAACGTTGTGCAGCTGGTGCAGACGAAGCTGAAGGTCAAGAATCCCCGCCTGACGAACGGCGAGACGCTGACCCTGAGCTGGAGCGGCAACTCCAGCCTCGGCGATCTGGACACCTCCTACACGGCCACGGCCTACGATGCCAAGGATACCGACAAGACGAAGCCGCTGTTTACCATCACGATCAAGCGCGACACCGCGGGTGCGGCGGATGATAACAAGCAGGTCATCACAGAGATGCCTGTTGTTATCTACCAATACGACGCCGCGGGCCAGCAGACCGGCACCGAGAAGAAGAAACTCTACTTCCCGCTAAGCTACAACAAGGGCAGCTTTGTGCTGACGCTGGACGCCATGGCGGACGCGGCGCTGCTGCGTGCATGTGAGAACAGCGCTGAAGTTGCCGCCACGAGCCTGTACAGCATCACCCGCCTGCTGAACGACCCGAAGGACATCTACATTGCCATGCGCGCCGAGCCGCGGGAAAACTACAGCGACACCTACACAGCCAGCAAAGAGGAAACGACGAACGAGGAAAACACCCTGCTGGCCAAGGGCGGCACGGCGGTCACGGCTGACCTGAAATATTTCCGCCATCTGTACAACCTGCGCTGGTCTGCCGACTGGGACATCACCAACAAGGGCACCTACACGCTGACCCCCCAGGCCAGCAACAGCACCGGCCTGAACTGGACGGGCGGTGGCGTCACGGTCTACTGCGCCGCGGGCGCATGGCCTCCTGTGGCCAAGGTGCCGTCCCTCAATGACCCTGTCGCCTGGCCGACGATCCCGGAGCTGGGTGAAAAAATCGAACTTACGAGCAAAAAAGCGGGTCTTACAACCCAAACGACCCGTGTGCCCATCCTCAATCTGCAATTGAGCAGCAAGTCGGTTGCAAAAACCGGCAGGGAAGGGCAGGACGAGCTGGCCGACCACTATGTCGGCCTTATCGGCGAGAACAAGGGCAAAATTTCTTACATCACACTGCGCGACCCGGACATTCAGGTCAACGTCAAGATCGAGACCGTCGCCGCCGGTGCGCTGCCGAACGAAAACCAGCTCAAGCTGACTGCAACCAAATTCGTCACGGCGCTGGCGAAGGACGACGAGAACTGGCGCGATGTTCGCGCCGTCGGCGCACTCTGCGGCGTCAACACCGGCACGCTGGAAAACTGCGCCCTGACCCGCGGCACGAACTCCTCGACCAGTGCGCTGGTGGCCGCGGCGCTGACGTTTGACAACAAAACCACCGCAACGCAGCGCAAAGCGCAGACGCAAAACGATGGCAGCAAAAGCTATACCTATTATACAGACGAGCCGCGCGGCATTGGCGGTCTCGTCGGCGTTGCCATACCCAAAACAACGGATTCCGTCATGCAGAATCTGACCGTCGCGTCGGACGTGACGGTGGCGGGTCTGCTTGTGGACGAGGACACGCAATCCGTTACAAAGACCACAGCGGCAGACCAGCAGGCCGAGAAGGCCCGCTACGCTGCCGCGGCGGCTGAGCCGAATGACGAGAACTCCCTCTGGCGCAGCGTCGGCGTGGGCGGCGTGTTCGGCACGGTGGACGCGGCCCAGATGCAAACGAACGGCAATACGAACATCGTCAACAACGGCTTTGTGACCGGCAACGGCTTTACGGGCGGCATCGTCGGCAACCTGTTTACGACGGACACCAGCGTGTCCCAGAGCCTGACGGGCCTGAGGAACAACGGCACGGTCAGCGCGGGCGCCAACTATAAGGGCGATACCGAGGGCGATGCGCGCAGCCTGGTGCTGGGGCAGTTCTTCGGCGGCATTGCGGGCTACGGCAGGGGTGTGACCCTGCAAGGCTGCGAAAGTGTGACCCGCAGCGACCTGACTGAGACCCAGCTCAAGGAGCAGGTCGAGGCGGGCTTCGACAAAAAAACCGGCACATTGACCGACGCCAGCCTCCTCAAGGGTGATTTCGTCGGCGGCCTTGTCGGCTACGGCAAGGAAATTGTGCTGAACGGCTGCAAGACCGGCAAGGGCTACGTGCTCGGCAGCCGGTTTGTGGGCGGTCTGGCCGGTGGCTTTACCGGCAGCGGCGTACACATACAAAAGAACGATACGAACAGCAGTGACGTCTTTGGCAGCCGCTACGTCGGCGGCATCGTGTCGGTCAACGGCAGCAACAGCCAAATCAGCGGCATGACCAATACGGGTCTGGTCGCGGCCTTTGGAAAGAACGCGGCCTACGTCGGCGGCATCGTCGGCGTCAATGATGCCGACTGGGGCGGCAGTCAAGACCCGAAAGCCACAGCCACCGTGCAGAACTGCGCCAACCGTATGTCCGGCGACAACGCCACCGACACCCGCCGCATCAACCTGTTAAAAGAGCTGAGCAGATCCGCGGGCAGCTCCGTGGGCGACTACGCCGACTACGTCGGCGGCATCGCGGGCTGCAACGGAAAAAACGGCGTTGTGACGTGGGATGAGAACGGCACCCCGACGCTGGGTGCCATCCTGTACGGCAACAACTACGTGGGCGGCGTGGCCGGTTATAACGATGAAAAGGCGACGATCTCCAACACCTCCGGCCAGAAGCTGACCATCAGCGGCCAGATCGTGGCGGCGGGCAAGGCTGTCGGCGGCATGATCGGCCTGAACTGCGCCTCCACGCTGCCCTCCGCCACTGTGACGGTCAGCCGCGTGGCGGGTCAGCAGCTTGTCGGCGGCGTCATCGGCGCCAACCTGCCGGTGGGCGGCTTCACCGTGACGGGCGGCGCGTTTATAACAGATGTGGCCTCGGGCCGCGTCGAGGCCGACGCCGTCGCGGGCGGCATCATCGGCTACAACCGTCTGCTGGCGGACAAGCCCGCAAAGGTCACGCTGGAGGCGCTGCTGCCGAAGATTGACAAGAGCACCGGCGTGCTGACCGACAGCACCGACGTGAAAACGGCGGGCGGCGAGGTCACCCTTGCCAACTTCCAGAACAAGCTCAACCTGCAGGCCGACATCTACGTCGGCGGCATCGTCGGCGCAAACGACGCCGACACGAAGCTGACGATTCGAAATGCAACCAACGGCGCAACGCAGAACGCCCTGTCCGTCGGCGGCCTGAACCCGTCCAACGGCGCGTTTAAAAACGGCGTATCGCTGAACGCGCTGGCCGATGGCCGCTATGACTTTGGCACCGCGTGCGGCGCACTGGCGGGCGGTATCATCGGCTATGCCACACCCAACACGAAGCTGGAAAACTGCACAAACTACGGCACAGTGGCTCACAAGTGCGCCGCGGGCGGCTTTGCGGGCTGGAACGAGGGCACGATCACCGGCGGCAGCATGGCGGCGTCCCTCGGCAACCGTGAAACCGGGTATACCTATCTGGGCGGCGTTGCGGGCGTCAACGGCGGTCTTATTCAGTCTGCCTACCCGGCGCAGGGCTGCGCCGTGCGCGGCGACAGCTATGTCGGCGGCATTGCGGGCGTCAACCTGGGCGGTGACGCTGAGGCAAGCAAGGGCCTCATCATCTGCACAGAGAACAACAGCACTGGCACGGTGGAGGCCAACCAGTACGCGGGCGGCGTGGCCGGTGCCAACGTCGGCAGCATTTCGCTGTCCGGCCAGCTGCAAAGCAGTGTCACCGCCACTGGCTATGCGGGCGGCGTGGCCGGTATCAATACGGATAAGGGCAGCATTTACGGCAATGAAAACACCAACGGCGCGGTCAGCGGCAGCGTCACTGCCGCCAACTACGCGGGCGGCGTGGCCGGTACGAACCGTGCCGAAATCACCCGTGTGGAGAACCGTGCCTCGGTGCGCGCCAGCACACAATATGCGGGCGGTATTGCGGGCGAGAACGCCGCGGGCGGCAAAATCAGCGCCTGCGTCCATGCCCAGAATCAGGTCTACGCCACCAACGGCGAGGCGGGCGGCATCGCGGGCAATAATAATAAAGACGCGCTGATTGAGAATGTGCAGGTCAGCGCCGCCGTCACCGCGGCCAACGGCACGGCGGGCGGCGTCACGGCCACGAACTTCGGCATCATCGGCCAAGGCAGCGGGCTGGAAAACAACAGCAGCGTAAGCAACTGCACGATTACCGGCACGTCGGAGAGCATCGGCGCTGTTGCGGCGTACAACGGCAAGGGCGCGACCATCCGCAATGTGAAGCTGGCGGCAAACGCCAACGTGCAGTTCAGCACCCCGGCGGTCACCATCGGCGGCCTTGCGGGCATGAACGATGGCATCGTCACCGGCTGTCAGGTCGAAAACGGCGCGCTGGCGCTGGACGACGGCCTGCGCGCGGGCACCAACACCGTCACGCTGGGCGGCGCGGTGGGCCGCACCACGGAGTACGGCACGGTCAGCAGCACCGACGTTCTGCTGGACCTTACACAAAATCTTGATAAATATACAAATTTGGGCGGCGTCGCAGGCCAGAACGACGGTACCCTGAAGCAGTGTACCTATTCCGGCACGATGGGCGGCGACGCGGGCGCGGACGGCCTTGTCTCCGACGGTGCACGCAGCACCGGCAGCACGGTGGGCGGCATTGCCGGTCTGAACAACAGCAAAATCACTGGCTGTGAGGTCAAATACATCAAACTGCAGGTCAGCGGTATCAGCAACATCACCACGACCCAGACCGCAGACGAAAAGCTCGCCAGTGCCAGCCATGTGGGCGGCATTGCGGGCCGCAACAATGCCGAAATCGTCAACAGCTATGTCGCCACCGAGCGCAGCAGCAGTGGCGAGGGCAGCATCATCACGGCGCGTTACGGCTTTGTGGGCGGCGTCGCGGGCTCCAACAACGGCACTATCACGGGCAGCGGCAGCAAAAAAGCGCTGGTCAGCGGCGACACAACAAAACTCGCCCTTGTTGCACAGGTTGAAAAATGGCTGGGTGCGGAAGATGCCAATGCCGGCATCAACAGCATGGCGGCAGAGCTGACCACAGGCAAGACCTACGCGGGCCTCAAGGGCGTTGACACTGTGACGGACAAGGGCTACACGAACGTTTACAACAACACAGGCCTTGCCGCCAATGATCTGCTTGTCGCCCTGCGCGGCAGCAACAACAGCGAGACCGTCCGTGCCGCCGGTTATCTGGGCGGTCTGGCAGGCTTTAACTCTCTCCGCGGTACAATTGGCACTTCCGCCACCGGCCAGTGGTTTGTCTATTCTGACAATGCGACAACGGCATCCACCGTAGGCGGTATTGTCGGCCAGAACGAATCCAACGTCACAGACAAAAGCGTGCTGGACACTGTGGTAAACTGTACCGCCGTGCGCCGGTTTACGCGCGTGTTTGATGGGGCTAAGAACAAGGATGATACAGACGATGACAACATTTACAAGAGCGAAAATCGTGTTGTTGTCCATGTGGGCGGTGTCATTGGCCAGCAGCAGAACCGCAGCGATGACCGGTGGTCTGTCAGCAAGGTAGTCAACTGCGGCAGTGTGTTCAACAGCCGCTCGGCCAATGTGGGCGGCGTGATCGCCTATTGGCTGGACTACGGCGGAACCGTGCAGAAATGCTTCAATTTTGGCAAAATCACAACAAACACGAACGACAAAAACAGCGGTTACGGTGCAGTCGGCGGTATTGTCGGCTTTATTGACCAGCCTATTTCCGGCGGCACCACAAATGTGCTTTCCTGCCGTAACTACGGTCAGATTTGGTATAAATCAAAAGGCGCAAATGACTGCGCGGGCATTATCGGTAAAATCGAGATGAAGAAGGTCACCGATATTATGACGCTGAACATCATCGACTGCGTCAATAGCGGTGCAATCAAGGCAGCGTCGCAGGCAGTCGGCATTCTGGCATGGATCGGCCCGTACGACAAGGGAAATATTGATTATGTTACAGTAAATATTGACCGCTGCCGAAACCTTAATACAGACTTTACGTGTAGCAGAAAAATCGGCATTGTTGGCAGCCGCGGTAATGGCTCTGGGTCGAATAAAGCAACCAATGTCACAAACTGCTTTGCGACGGTTGGTACAGATTGGTTCCCGATTGCCTATTTGCGCCTGAGTGGCGAGAATGTCACCGGCCACGGCAACTATTATATTGAAAATTCCTACGATGCAGGCAAGAGCTTCTTTAAGAATGATTCCCGTAAACTGACCACAGAAAAACCGAACAGTACAACAGGTAACTGGGAGAAAGCGGATAAGCAAGGAAGTGACAAGGCCTACAACGAGACAGATTGGAACTCGTCCTCGAAAAAAGTAAAAGCACACCGTCTGTACATAGGCTATAACGTCGATGACAAAACCTATCCTTATATTGCGTTCCTGCCCACTTTGGCAGACGATGGGAACGGCGCAGCGTACAGTCTGTGGTGGATTAGTGGTCGTACATCTGCGGGCTCGCCTGCCAAACCAAACTCTGCCTATATCAAGACCGACGGTAAGAAAGCCTACATTTTCGATGATACCGGCGCGGGCAATGATACCAATCCCGGCAACCAGAGAGCGACTGTGATGCTGCAATTCGGCGAAGCCGCGAACAGTACGAACCCGGACGTTGATATTACCGACATCACCGACGAGGTCATCCAGAACTACTATAAGTACGTGCTGGACAGCACCAAGCCCGCCCAGCCGGGAGATATCCAAGTCAAGGCCAGCCAGGTGCAGGACGCGGACAACAACGTCTATGGCCGCTACGAGGTTACGTGGGAAGCGCCTACCGATACGGACGCCAGCCCCGCCTCCTATTACCGTGTGGAGATTCTGCCCTGCGACGCCGCAGGCAAGATCACCGGGGCCGCCTACCTGACTGCTGACGTCTACCAGCGCAGCTATACCTTTGTGGCAGATAAAGCGTGGACCGGTAACTTCGTCGTGCGTGTAACGCCCTACAACACCAACGACGACCCGAAGCAGCCTGATAACCCCAACACCAGCGCCGTGCAGACCTTTATGCACGCCCTGCCGACACCTGAGATTGAATTCCGGCTGGTCAAACGCGAGAACGGCGGCTTTGACTGGAATCAGTGCCAGACGCCGGATGAAAAATCGAGAGAATTCAAGTATGAAGTTGTCGCGGTGCTGAAAAACTACGCCGAATACCCGACAGACGAGGCTTGGACCGTCAAGCTGACCGATGGGAAGCATACTTATTATTTCAGCAGACAGGATGGCAAGCAGTACATCCGCCTGACCCAAAATTTGGAACGCACTTTGACGCTTACGGCGCTGGCAACCCCGGACAACAGCAGCAGTACAAAGTATCTGCGCTCGGCCCAGTACAAGTCAGAGACCTATCTCCCGTCCCAGTGGCGTGACCACAACGGCGATAACGGCAAGGACGAGGACGGTCTGCCGCTGGGCACGCTGAAACAGGACGGCAACACGGAGTTTGTGACCTACACCGGCCAGACAGCGGAGAGCTTTGAAGCAACCGTGAAGTTCTGCTTTACCCCGAAGGTCAAGAGCGACAGCAGCGAGCACGGCAGCCCGACCTACCGTGTCATGCTGCTGGCAAAATATCTGGGTAATGACGAAGTCAACGGCGTATCTTTGAACGGCCAGTACATCACGCTGGCCGCGCGGGAAAGCATTGTGACAGAGTCTCCCGTCACCTTCAACCTGAACAGCCTGCCGTCGGATGCTATGACGAACTACACCGACTTCCTCGTTGTCGCGGTGCCCGTCACCAGCGGCAAGGGCGATATGAAGTATCGCTGGGATGCCAAGGCAGACGAGGTGTCCGCAGCCATCGCCAGCCACGCGAGCGAGACAAACGACACCAGCAAAGAAATCTGGTGGCAGAACGGCTATGAGATCGTCCGCACGGGCGAGCACAGCTATACCTATGCCCATCTGACACCGCTCTGCTTCTCCGACGTGAGTCGCACCGATGGCACCGATGACAAGAAATGGGCTATACAGGCCACGGTAACGACCCCGCAGATCATCTTCAAGCAGCTGAACCTGAATGTCCTGAAAGCCCCGACGCTGGCGGAAACCATTGAGGACGGCGTAGTGGATAACAACAATCAACTGACCTATACGTTCAACTGGACGCAGGACGACATGCAGGCTACTGACGCAGCCCCCGCCTACAAAATCAAGCTCTACGGCTTGTTGACGGATGGAAACGGCAATGTGACCGGTCAGGAGCAAATTGCGCTGAAGGACGACGTAAATCTGGACAAGCAGGTTCAGCGCAGCGGCAGCAACAGCTTTACCCTGCCTGTCAACGTGGATACCATGCTGGCCAACGGCAGCGACAGCTGGCGCTATGACAAGGTCCGGCTCGAGGTCACCCGTGTGGCGGCAGCCGACACCGATGAAATCGGCGCGTCCGCTGTGGCGGATTACAGCGTTAAGCAGCGCCTGCCCGGCATCAGCGCGCCGAGCTCCATCACCCGCGTCAACGGCGAGACCGACAACGCGGATGCCCTGCTCTACACGGTCAGCTGGTCGCCGTCCGACGACGAGCGCATTGACCACTATGACCTGTGCGTCGTCGATGACGGCGGCAAACCTGTGCTGACGCTGCCCACCACGGGCAACGTCGGCAGCCTGACGCTGGATCTGGAGCAGTATCAGGGCAAGGCATTGCGCTTCCGCGTCATTGCCCGCCGCAAGGCTGGTAGCAATTGCTTTGACGGCCCGGACGGCGCGTTGAGCCAGTCCGAGACCATCGTCAGCCGCGCCAAAGCACCTGTGGTTGAAAACGTCGCTTTTGACAACAACAGCCCGAATCAGGAGACGTTCCTGAACGACCTCAAGCTCAACATGACGCTGGAGGAAGCCGCACAGGGCAATGTCTACTTTACCGGCTATATCTTCAGCAACGAGGACAATTACAATACAATTGCCAAACTGGCCGAGGCTTGGCAGGGCAAAGGCACCGGACAGGCCAAGTATGAGGCCCAGCAGGAATTGACCAAAGCACTGGACGAGATGCTGGCCAGCGGCGCCGCCGAGCTGGTCATCCCGAAAGACAGCCGCACGGTGGGCGGGAGCGCCAGCGTCAACGACACCACCGCCAGCTATACCTTTGTGCCCGACGGCAACGGCTTTACGCTGACGCCCGACCACGCAAAACAATACCTGCTGCCCGCGGTGCGCGTTATGCCCACCGACGGCAGGACAGCGTCGAACTGGTTCTACATCCTGCAGAAGGATACCAAAGCGGCACAGCTGCCGGCCATCACGCTGGACGCCCCCGTGGACGAACCGGAACGCGCACTTGGCAATGCCGTTTACAAGCAGGAAGTCAACCTGTACAACGACCCCGAGTTTGCCGTCGAGCGCGGTAAGGCCTCGCTGGAGCTGCGCCGCTTTACGGTGGAGTGGACCGCGGTGAACAAGTACACCCAGGCCGACGGCACGGTGCGCAACCTGACCAACAGATATACCTTTACCGTCACGCCGCTGGGCAAGGACAAAATGCCCTACAGCATTACGGTGACGACCTACGACAGGGACGTGACGGACATAGACGGCAATGTCACGCATAAGCGCGGGGAAATCAAAACCGTTACCAAGACCTATGACGGCAAAACGACGGCGCTTGACAAGCAGACCGACGTTGTGAACGAGGAGACCGGCGAGACCCGCATCTGGTACGACCTGAGCGTTGAGCCTGTCTACGACAAAGATAACAACCTGATTGGCTGGGAACAGAAACCCTATAACGTCACCGGCACGGTGGAAATAGACGGCGGTACGCTGTACTACAAGGCACAGACGGTTCCCATGCTGGAGCTGGTGCAGGAGGACGGCGCCGAGCCTGTTTACCGCATCACCCTGCCCGAGCTGCAGGAAAAGGTGCAGGACGATTCGCTCGAGCTGCAAAAGTTCACCGCAAGTGTGATGCTGCAGACGTTGGCGCACTCGGATAACAAAGGTAAGACCGTCGAATCCGGCACGGTCAAGGTCCCCGTCAACGAGGCGAACACCGCCGATGCGACGGAGAATGCCCAGAGCATGGACTCCGCGGAGAGCGTCGAGCCTGCCGAGACTGCAGAAAGCACGGCGGCGGAAAGCGCCCCCGCAAGCGTGCCCCCGGTCCTGATGCGGGCCCGTGCGGCACTGCCCATGGCGACCCCGGAGACCGCCGCTGCCCCGGATGAGACGGACGCGGCGGAAACCGCGCCCCCGGAACGGACGGAAACAAGCGACGCATCGTAATTTTATTTCAGGAAAGGAGGTGGCATTATGCACCGCAGGGCACGCAGCATTCTGCGCGGGGAGCAAGGGCTTTCGATGATATTGGTCCTCTGCATCGGCGCGCTGTTTGTGGCGCTGTCGGCAGCGCTGGTCTATGCGGCCTCCGTGCTGACGGCCAATGCCAACCGCCAGCTGCCGGAACAGGAAGCCTACCAGCTGGCAACCAGCTTTTCCGACGTGCTGGAAGGGGAGCTGAACAAGAAGGACAGCAGCTTTGCCAAGTTCGTCAATGGGCAGTTCATGTTCTCCCAAAGCTACGGCAAGGACATCTATGATTTGGAATCCCAGCCCAAGGAGTTCGCCTGGAAACCGAACGGCAGCCAGCCTGATGGCGGCGCCGAGGCCATCACGGTAACACTGCGCCGCCGCCCGGGCGACGGTGCCGACAAGCTGAACCAGACGGCGAACAGCACCAGTGCCACAGACCTGCGCAACCTGCTCGACACATTGGAAGGCGAAAACCGCAAGGGCATGGAGATCGTCGATTTACAGCTGGATATTACAGTGACAGTCACGAAAAACGGCGAGAGCTTTGCCTTCACGCGGACCTATGACCGCACAGTGAAGTACGACAGCGACGGCAGCCAGGCAAAAAGCAAAAAATTACCAAAGGTGTACTACACAATAAACGACGGTTCAACAAAGTATTACCGCATTGACGCACTGACGTTCTACGCCCCCGGCAGTCCTGACCTGACCATTACTGACGACAACATTGGCAGCTACCGCCTGACGTTCCATTGCGACACCAGCCAGCAGCCCGATTCCATCACCTACACCCGCGGTGCCAAACAGAGCACCGGCACAACACAGGAGTGACCCGCTATGAAACATACTTTACAAAATCAGCGCGGCGAGACCATTGTGGAAGTGCTGGTGTCGTTCCTGCTGCTTATGCTTTTTACGGCTATGTTTGTCGTCTCGCTGCGGTACGCCCGTGCCATGTCCCAAAAGGCCGAGTCGCTGCGGGAGACAGCCTATGCCTTCTGCGCCGGGCTGTACCCGGCCAATAACGCGGCCCCCGACTGGAAGGAAGAGAAGGACGGGCTGAAGTTCTCCTTTGGCGATTACGGTGAGTTTACGGTGGATGGCGTCGAGCTGGACAGCGTGGAAACGCACGCGGCTGATGACGAAAACCCTCACAAATTTTACCGCTATAGCATGAAACCCAAGGAAGAAGGGACGACCAACCCATGAAGCAGCGTTTGAAAAACCAGAACGGCACAACGCTGGTGGAGCTGATCGTCTGCATGGTGCTGCTGTCGCTCTTTACGCTGGCGGCGGTCACGCTGATACAGCCCAGTGCGCAGGCGTACATGGACATCCAGCAGCAGACGCGCGCGCAAAATCTGGCCGACGCGCTCATTGAGACAATCCGCGGCGAGGTGCTCGAGGCGAACGGCTATATCCGCTTCACCGACGGCGCGACGGACCCTAATAATTTGGACAGCGTTTTTGCGTCCAAGGGTAACGACTACAGCCAGGGCACGGCATTGGAATTCAGCGTCTACCCCAACCACATTGAACTGATCGACAAGGACTGTGTGCCGCCGCTGACAAAGACAGACGGCACAGCACTGCTGACAGCGGAACAGGCCAATGCGCTGAACGGCTACCTGCACATGCGCTTTTACCGCGATGAACTGAATGACGCCGGGCACTACGGCAACCCGCAGCACACAAAAGAGAACAAGGACGCGGATGGCAATGTGACGGGCACGCTGCCCTACGTTGCCTACGGCTACACAACGGCCTATCCCCGGGATGCCTATATGGGGCTGTTCATCAGCGAACTGCATTTCTACGCCCGCAGCTGGACGCAGGACGGCGACGAAACCAAGACCCCGCGCATTACGGCTATGACGGTGGTGCTGACTGTGGCCAAGCGGGACGCCAACAACCAGATCGTGCCGCTGTGCACCCAAAAAGCCATTGTGCAGCTGCCCGGTGAGCCGGTCATCCTGTATGGACCCGGCACCTGGGACGGCAAGGCATCGTCGGAGTCGTGAGCGGTGCCCTCCGGGACGATTTTTGAAAAGTTTATTACAATCCCGGCGGATGCACTGGACAAATTCAAATGGACTCGTTATACTTTAAAACATGAATACCTGTGTGCCGGACAAAAATGCAGGAACGTCATGGGCATCAGAGAAGAGAGGATGACTAGGATGGCAACAATTGAAATCAAAATGCTGGGCGGCTTTGAGATCCGTGTGAACGGCAAGCCCGTGCTGGCACAGCTGGCGCAGTCCCGCAAGGCAACGGCGCTGGTGCAGTATCTCGTTTTACGGCGCGGGGAGCGCGTCTCCCACAAGGTACTGACCGATACCCTGTGGGCAGGGGAGCGGTCCACCAACCCGGACATGGCTCTGCGCGCCATCTTGCATCGCTTCCGCCTTATGATCGACGCGGAGGGTCTGGATGAGATGAAGGACTGCATCGTGACCAGCCGCGGCTACTACCAGTGGAACCCCCATCTGGACTGCAATGTGGATGTGTTTGAGGTCAACGACCTGTCGGAGCTGGCCCGCAAGGAGAGCGACGCCGAGAAGCGCAGCCGCATTTATGAACAGATCGTCAACCTGTATGACGGACGCCTGCTGCCGCAGTCTGCGTCCGAGCCGTGGGTCGAAAGCGTCAGCGTGCGCCTGCACGGGCAGTACCGCACAGCCATTTTAAACCTGCTGGAGCTCTGCAAAAAATGGGGCGAGAGCACCCGCATCGTTACGCTGTGTACCCGCGCGCTGGAGCTGGACCCCTACGAGGAGCGCCTTTATCTGGAAAAGATCGTCGCGCTGGAGACGCTGGGCCGCCACGAGGAGGCGGAGGATCTGGCACGCCGCGGCAGCGCCATGGGCTGCCTGCATCATGCCATTGAGCCGGGCCGCGCAGGCTCTGCCTACCGCCAGATGCGCCAGGCAGACCGCAATATGGAGAGCGAGGTCTCCAAGCTGATCTCTGCTCTGCCGGATACCGAGGACACGGGGGCCTGTATCTGCGACTTTGAGACGTTCAAGGAAATTTACCGCGTACAGCGCGGCGTGCAGGTCCGCTACGGTCTGCAGGTATTCCTGGCGATCCTGACCGTGGCTCCCAGCCAGAACACCGATGCTGCCGAGACCGCTCTGATGGTGGAGCAGCTGGGTGATCTGATCCACATGAATCTGCGCCAGTGCGATGTGGCCGCCCGCTACACCGATATGCAGTATGTTGTTATGCTGAGCGGCAGCACCGCCGAGAGCGGCACCGGCCCGATGGAGCGCATCAAGGCCGCGTTCTACCGCATCCCTGCCCATGGCCGCTACCTGTTGAGCTATAGCCTCTATGTTCCCGAGGCCAAGGCCGACAACGGGCGCGCCCGCCGCCGCAAAAAGACGGCGAAGAAGGAAAAATAAGCGAGCCGTTAAGCCGTACAGTG
>ENA-UOJN01001592-UOJN01001592.1-human-gut-metagenome-genome-assembly--contig:-C125IIP-NODE-1592-length-15851-cov-61.978159_pt1 | contig 15851 bp, 18 predicted proteins | sample MGYA00242350_ERZ723897 | MGnify/ENA metagenome assembly ERZ723897 | reverse complement strand
TCTGCCGCACCTCGCTCGCCGTATCGGCACTTAGAATTATGCGGTATTGCCTTTGTTTTCTTTTCTATCTTTATAGCCAAAAAGGCACCACCGGATGAAAAGTCCGGCGGTGCCTTTTTTTGCTTATCAGGTCATCAATGTCCGCGCTTTCCCATAGCACGTTACGCCTTGTTTTCCGCTTTTCCACGCGCAAACATCTTTTTCAACACCTTCGCGCACGGCTTTTCAATCAACAGCGTAATGAGCGCTGCCCCCAGCAGGGACAGCCCAAAGCACAGCAGGGTATATTGCAGCTGCCACGGCTGCTCCCCTGCCCGGTTCGGTTCCGCGCTGACGGACGGTGGAACGCCCAGCCGTTTCAGGTGAACGGCCAGGTTCTGGTGCAGCAGGTAGTAGTTCATCGAAACCGCCGCCAGCCAGCCCATCACCCGGTTGCCCATCAAAAAGCGTAGCGGGCGCACCGCAAACGGCAGGGTGAGCAGGATTCCCGCAACGGCCAGCCCCAGCAGCGGGCGGCGCATCATCTGCCCTGCCTGCAAAGCCGCCTGGCTGCTCTCCCCTGCCTGCACCCGGAAAATGCGCAGCATCCCCCAGGTGGAAAGCACGCACAGCAGCGTTGCGATCCCCTGCCATGCCATCGCTTTGCGTTTTTCCGCTGCCGGGTAGCACTGCACCAGCCAGACATACAGCAGTGCCGCCCCCATGCCCAGCGCGTATATGTCCAAAAAGTTTGCCAGCTGGTTGACCACCATATTGTATTCATCCAGCCGCCAGACGCACCACCCGCGGAAGGCGAACGTCCCCGCTGCCATTGTCATCAGGGTGCCAAGGGGATTTTTCATCGCCCACCGCGCCAGCAGCGGGAAGATCAAATACGCCTGCATCTCGATTGCAATGGTCCAGGAAGCCACCCCGATGGGGGTTGCAATATAGGTTGCCGGGTTAAACGTCTGGGTAAAGGTCAGGTGCATCACAACATCCCGCACCATATCGGAGCTGTTATGGTACAGGTGCCAGGGCAGCGCCACGGCAAACAGCAGCGCCAGCGTGACAAAATAATAGCTGGGCACAATGCGCATGATGCGGCGCTGGTAAAACTGTTTTGTGTTCGGTACCGCCTCTCCCAGCAGCATGGCACGGGCATAGGGCAGGAACAGCAAAAAGCCGGAAAGCAAAATCGTTCCGTCCACGGGCATATACCCGGCGCGCAGCAGATAATCCAGAGAGTAACTGCCAATGCTCGGCGTCAGCCAGGATTGCTGCCAAAAGTGGTACCAGCTGACGATAAACACCAGCAGCACCCGCAGGCCGTTCAGTTCCGGTATTTTATAACAGTTCGGGCGGTATGGCTCCATGCCATCATCCCCCTCATTCCCACAAAATTTTCTTTACGCCAACGCGCAGGTTGACCAGTCTGTCCCAGGGGCCGTTGCGCTGCAGCATCATCAGCAGGCTGCTGCGGGTTGCAGGGTCGTTGGTGAACAGGGTTCCCAGCTTGCCATCCCAGCCGTATTCCCCCAGGTGCAGCGGCACCGGGCTTTCCTCCGGGGCAACGCAGACACTCATCAAATGGCCATAGCTCATACCAAGGCGCATGGTATCCTGCCCCACAAAAATCTTGCGTTGCTCTGCGTTCAGCAGCGGCTCCGCCATCGCCTGCACCGTTTCCGGTCTCAGCAGGCGGCAGCCGTTCCATTCGCCGCCGTTCATCAGCATGGTGGCAAAATGAGCATAATCGTCAATGGTCGAAACCATGCCTGCCCCTCCGGAAAGGAACTCCGGCAGGCTTTTCATGTTCATCTGGATGCCAAGGTAGTTCACCACATCGGGCACCGCTGCGCCGGAATTAAAATCATACGCTTGGGCAAACCGGCCACGCTTGGCTTCCGGCACATAAAAATCCGTATCCACCATCTCCAGCGGGTCCAGCAGGTTCTGCTTCAAAAAATCGCGGTAGTTCATCCCGCTGGCGGCTTCCACCGCTGCGGCCAGGATATCCGCGCTGACGCCATACCGCCAGCCCTTGCCGGGGCGGTACAGCAGCGGCAGCTTCGCCATTTCGGCAATCACCTGACGCGTGGTACGCTGCCCGCCTTTGGTAAAAGATTCCGAAATTTCATCATACAGCCTGCCCAACCCCGCCGACTGTACCGAATCGTTATCATTGTAGCCATACCCGGAGGTCATGCAGAGCAGCTGCCTGATTGTCAGGTTCGTATGCTCGGCATCCCCGAACTCCGGCAGATAGGCTGCCACCGGGGCGTCCAGGTCCAGTTTGCCGTCCTCCCATAGCTTCATCACCGCAAAGGCCGTGATGGGCTTGCTCATCGAAAACACCCGGCAGATGGTATCCCGCGCAAAGGGGATGCCCCGTTCCCGGTCCGCCATGCCCGCCTGTGCATAAGCCAGCTGTTTGCCATCCCGTAGGTAGAGCGCGCTGACACCGATAAAATCCCCCTGCCGGACCACTTGATCCAACAGGGCTTGCAATGCCTGTTCCTTTTCCATTGTTCTGCATCCCTTTCGCAGTTTCACTTTCTGCCAGTGTAGCACGAATTTTTTCTCTCTGCAATCCTGTTTTTGCCTGTTTGGCGTTGACGTACCGCCCGGCAGATGGTATACTGGCAGCACTATCAACCAACTTATCAAGTTAAGTAATGGGTTTATTTTGCATAAACCGGAGGCCCGCTATGTCATATATTTCAAAGATTGACCTTTCCACAGCCCCGCAGGAGGTCCGCGCCGCGGTGGATAACCACCTGGCCCAGGGCTACCAGCTGACCAACGAAAAGCTGACCCTGCTGCATAATGTAACGGCGTTCCATACGCTGGAAGAAAGCTCCTATGAGCTGGACCGTGAGCTGCAGCGGCTGATCGGCAAGCGCGCCGCAGATTTTTATGAGTACGCCATTTCGCTGCAAAATGACTGCCTGGTATGCAGCGCCTATTTTTCCCGCCTGCTGATCGAATATGGCCGCGCCATTGCCCGTGACCCCAAGCATGTGCCGGAGGACCTGATGCGCCTGATGCAGCAAACCTTTACTGAAGAGCAGCTTGTGGTAATTACCACAATGGGTGTTTTTATGATTGCCAACAACTATTTTAATGACATCCTGAACGTGGACCCCGCACCGGTGCAGGAATAATTCCAGCGCCAGCACGTATATGAATTTCAGAAAATCAAAATCATTATTTAGAATTTAAGGAGGTATAGATTATGATGCTCCAAAATGTCAATATTGCTCTTTCTGTTGTCTTGTGTGGATGCCTATTGTCTGGATGCAACAATTCCACTACATCAGCATCTTCCTCGGTCTCGTCCCCCTCCACGTCTGATTACGAAAGCAGTTCAGCCGCAACGAGCAATCTCGATTCCTATGAAGACGAGGAACCTATGTCTGCGGTGCCTTCATCTACTCTGCCTCCAACCGAGGAGCCAAACACACCCGATTCTTCAGAACCGAGCGCTTCTCCTGCGCAGCCGGAGCAGGAATATACTGACCTTTCCTTTTTGAGCGAGGAACAGCAAACGATATACCTTCGCGCTGAAGACTTTTGTTTTACTCTTTTTGGTAATCCCGGCAACCTGTTGTATCTGGATTGGGCCCCTGAATTTCGCGCAACAACGCTTCAGTATCTGGGTTCTGTTGAAGATTATGAACTGTACGATATCACTTTCGAAGCGTTTGAAAACCTCGTCCACAGCATTTTTACCACAGCGTATACAGACTCACTGGGGGATATTTACACACAGAAGTTTTTAGACTATGACGGGCACCTTGCCTTGTGCTTTTCCTCCGAATACATTCTGCCGATCCACGACGATGTAGCGCGGCCTGTATTAGACTACTGCCCCGACACCTATCGGTCTGGCACCTACACAGAGAACGAAGTCACGTTCACTTTGATTTCTCACTATGACAGAAATTGGCGATCGTCCATGGAAAAAGACGAGATGGATGTCTACACTATTGAATATCCCATCCGAATGGTAAAAACTGACGACGGATGGCGGTTAGATAAGTTCCATACAACAATGTATGGTTAACAAAGCAGCCTCAAAAATTGCCTTCCGTTTTTGCACTTCACTTATATTTCATCTTCAGTTTATGATGGTGATGGGAATAAACAGGAGATAGGCCGAATAGCCAAAACCATGGCATTCGGCCTGTCTCTTCTACGAAATGTTCTTGCCTAAATCAATCATCAAGCATGTGATCTGGATGACACCTGATTCAGTCATCCAAGCATTTTCCTTATTATAAAAACAATAAATATACAGGGTACTTTGTAAACCCTTCCACAAGTTTACATTTTTGTAAGAAAAACTATTCGGAAGGTGATTGGCAGTTGGTTCGGGAAATCATTGGAAACAGTTTTGAAAAATAATTTGTCATTTGCAGGGGAAATTCTTATGAACATAGAGCAAAACTCGGTTAAATATGATGCAACTAAAAAACAGATTACGGTTACAACCTATTACGATAAAAATTTGTATTTTGCAAACTGCATCAAAAAACTATTATGGTGCAGAGTAAAACCTCTTCCAAACAAACTACAAGGAATATTCTCCGTTCAATTTTTAAGGATTTTTTGTCTTGTTGGTGCTATACGGGAAGGAACAGTACTTTTGTATTTGTTGTATAATCATAATTTTTCGGTACGGATTTTCGTTTATTTTCTCTGCCTCTTTGTGTTTGCCATGTGGTGCGATAAAATCATATGTGGATTCACGAACTTGTTAGGCACCCTTAATTCAAGAAAGCCAATTATTTATCGAAAGTCTCCTGCGAACAGGTACGTTGCAGGTGTAGCTGGCGAATTTGCAAAGTCAGCCATATTTAAGCAGGAGGTTTTCATATCACCGTCCGAATTTTCTGTGACATCCGTTTTCCCGGATTTGAGAGAAGATGCATTGGACGAACCTCCTCAACGAGAAATAAAAATATTAAAAAACGACATCTTTCTATTAACATATCAGGTCTGTGGAAAGCACGGGAAACCGGCCTACCTGATATTGCTTTTAGATCAAAGTGTTCATTTTAATCGCAAATTTTATACAGAAAAGGATTGGAAAATGCTTATTGAAGTTATGAATGAAATGCAGTACTGAGAAAATATAATTTGTATCTTTTCCTTATCCATATAGGTTTGTTAAATGAATTACTTTGTGACCTATCAGCACGATGAAACAATATTATACCGTTCCTTCGTTTCCGTAATTCAATACTGCTTAGGAGGTATAGATTATGATGCTCCAAAAGGTCAATATTGCTCTTTCTGTTGTCTTGTGTGGCTGCTTATTGTCTGGATGCAACAATTCCACTACATCAGCATCTTCCTCGGCCTCGTTCCCCTCCACGTCTGATTACGAAAGCAGTTCAGCCGCAACGAGCAATCTCGATTCCTATGAAGACGAGGAACCTATGTCTGCGGTGCCTTCATCTACTCTGCCTCCAACCGAGGAGCCAAACACACCCGATTCTTCAGAACCGAGCGCTTCTCCTGCGCAGCCGGAGCAGGAATATACCGACCTTTCCTTTTTGAGCGAGGAACAAAGGCAACTGTATACAAATGCCTACGATGCCAGTTTCGGTTTATACGGTGAAGGTGCCAATCTCATGGATAAGTGGGGCTATAAAGTAGTTACCGATGGAAGCGATTCTGTACCATTTATAGAAGACCATTACACACTGTACAATGTTTCTTTCGATGAATTTTCGGAGCGCATTCATAGTATATTTACCGATAACTGCTTGACCTCCACCGATTATGCCATAAAATTCAAGAACTACAATGGTAGGGTTGCCGTTCACTTTTCTCTTCATAACGAAATGGTCGCAGGAATGACTCTTTATGTTCAAGAACAGTACCCAGACACTTACCGCTTAGTCAAAAATACCCCTGAGAAAGTCGAATTCACCTTGATTTCTCACTATGACCGCGATGGCTCGGTAGAAAACCCGTTAGAGGTATACATTATCGAATACCCTATCCGCATGGTGAAAACTGATTATGGTTGGCGGATTGACGATTTTCATACAAGCAGATACGGCTAACATCAAAACGGGGCGGCCGTTTTTCCAGCCGCCCCGTTATTGAATTATTGGTTATTATAGCAATTTTCAAAAATAAGGCGAATAGCCGCAGGAATGGAACCAGCCTGAGCAGTCAGAAGGCGAAACTGTCTGAAAAGCACATAGTATCGCATTTGGAAGAGCATCCAGCGTCCTCGCCTTGAATTTACGAAGGAAAGCCTTCACCTTCGACCAAAGTTTTTCAATGGGATTCAGATCAGGACTATACGGTGGAAGATAAATGTATCGAACACCGGAGCTGTCCAGCAGATTTCTCACTGCCCTTGCATGGTGAACTGCAGCAGCACCGGGAACGGCTTGCCTTTTGTTAAGCACTTTCCTCCCCAGGAGGTGCCGGGAACCTGAATTCTCAATTTCCAAGCCACACCCCCAAAACAGGGGTTATTTTAGTACAGCCGCCGCCCGCTGTAAAGGGTCAAAAATTGCTCTTTTTTCGGTGCTTAAAGCGGTCAGTGTCAGATCTCAATGCTTCGCCCGCCGGTGCGGTTGTACAGCCGGTGGCTGATGGAAACCACGGTGCGGTTCTGACCGGCGCGCTGCAAAGCATCCAGAACAGTCTGTTCTGTTCCGGCGTCCAGGTTTGCGGTAATTTCATCCAGCAGCAAGATTTGCGGCCCGGCTGCAATGGCGCGCGCGATGGAAAGCAGCTGCCACTGCCCCTGCGAGAAGATGCCCGGCGTACACGGGGTATCGTACCCTTCGGGCAGCGCCGCAATGGCATCATGCAGGCCCACGGTGCGGGCGGCATCCTCCGCCTGCTGCGGGGTGATGGCGGCATCAAACAGGGTGATCTGGTCCCGCACGGTGCCCGGCACACGGCGGAAGCTCTGCTCCACATAGCCAACCAGCGGGCGGCGGGCAGTATCCGGCAGTGTGGCGGCTTCCACACCGTTCAACATCACTTTGCCCTGCTGCGGGCGGTACAAACCCAGCAGCAGCTTAAAGATGGTGCTCTTTCCCGCGCCGGTGCGGCCGGTCAGGGTGACCTGCTCACCTTTCTGCACAGCAAAGCTCAGGCCGTGCAGCACTTCCTCATCGCTCTCATAGCCAAAATGCACGTTCTGCAGCTCCACGCTGGGGGCACCCGGCACGGCCTGCGGGGTGGTTTCAGCGGTGGGAATGCGCTCTGCCTGCGCCAAAAAGCCGTTGATGCGCCGCACACCGGCCACAGCGGATTGAATCGTCTCAATCTCCATGCCGATGCTTTCCAGCGGGGTGAACACCTGGGAAATATAGGCAATAACCGCCACAGCCGTGCCGACCGACATGCCGAAGAACGCCCTCACTTCCGGGCTGCCCGCTGCGGAAAGCAGCATGACCAGCGCCACCACCGCCGCGTTCATAATCAAAATCACAGGCGAATAGCAGGCATCGTAAAAATTGGTTTTCTCCACCGCGGCAAAGCTGTCGTCCAGCGCTTCGTCATAGGCTTTTTCCATGTAATTTTCCCGCCGCAGGGTGTGGATGGTGCGGATGCAGCGCAGCGTTTCCGGCACATGGGCGGAAGCCCGCGCCACAGCAGCACGGTTTTGCAGCTGCGCTTTCAGCATCCGCTTTTGCACCACGCGGGTAAAGAGATACAGCAGCGGCAAAACCACCAGCAGGATCAACGCCAACCCGCGGTTCTCTGCAAAAATCACGGCCAGAATGCCGCACAGGCGGCAGGCATCCGCAAACATGCTGATGATGCCGGAGGTGAACAGCTCTTCCACCGTGTCCACATCACCCACAAAGCGGGAAACCGCCGCGCCGGATTCCTGGTTTACAAAGGCTTCCGCCGGGAGCTTGTCCAGCTTGGCGCACATGGCGCTGCGCAGGGCGTGGGTCATTCTCTGTCCAAACACGGTCAGCAAGCTTTCCCGCAAAGATTCCAACCCACCGGAAAGTGCCAGCAGCCCAAAGTACCCCAACGCCAGCGCAAAGGGCACCGCCTGCCGGGCCGTCAGGTGGTCCACCACGCGGCCCAGTACCAGCGGCGGCAGCAGGCTTGCCGCCACCGCGCCGGCCACGGCCAGCACCAGCGCGGTGCAAAGCAGCGGCTGGCGGCGCACGGTACCCCGCACAACGCTGCGCACGGTCTCAATTTTCCGGTTCATCCTGCTCGCCTCCTTCCTGGGCGTTCACCAGCGCGGCATACTGCGGGTTCTGCACCATCAGTTCCTTGTGGGCTGCACAGACTGCTTTGCCGTCCTGTATCCACAACACGCCGTCCATCTGGGGGAACAGGTACAGCCGGTGGCTGATCAGCAGCACGGTGCTGCCCACGGTCATTTTACGCAGGTTGCCAAAAACCTGTTCTTCGGTTTTGCGGTCCAGAGCCGAGAACGGGTCGTCCAGCACCAGCAGCGGGCGCGGGTGGGCCAGTGTGCGGGCCAAAGCCAGGCGCTGCTGCTGCCCGCCGGACAGGCGCACGCCGCCATCGCCCACGCGGGTATCCAGGTCGTTCGGCATGGCTTTTACTTCATCCTCCAGGCAGACAGCCCGCAGGTACTTCCAGGCGTCGTCATCTCTGCCCAGCAGGATGTTGTTGCGGATGCTGTCGCTCAGCAGCTCGGGGTCATGCCCCAGGTAGCCAACCACGCCGCAGCGCTCCGCGTCCGTCATGCCGGCCATCTCACGCCCGCCGTACTGGATGGAACCGGTATAGGGCAGCTCACACAAAAACGCTTTGCCCAGTGTGGATTTGCCGCAGGCCACCGCGCCGGTAATGCCAAAAATCCGGCCCGGCTGCGCGGTAAAGGTGATATCCTGCAAAACCGGTGCCCCGCCCCGGTAGGCAAAGCCAAGCTTGTTCACGGTCAGGGTTTCCGGCTTGGCCGGGATCTCTTCCGGCAGGGGGTCCGGCTGGCGCATCAGCGGTTTGATGCGTTCCCAGGATACCTGGGCTTTCTGCACCGCGTTGAACAGCTTTGCCGCGTGGGAGGATTTGACCGCCAATTTGCCAAAGCAGGACAAGAACGTGGTGAACGCTGCAATATCCCAGGCGGCCCAGCCGGTGCCCGCCACATTGCGCGCGCCAAAGGTAAAGATGAACAGAACGCCGGTCATCGAGATGACCCCGTACAGCGGCGGCATGGCGGCCACCGGCAGCCCGGCTTTGACGGCGGTACGCTCGTAATCCTGCAGGCAGGCTTCATACGCGGCATCGCGCTGCGGCTCACAGCCATACACGCGGTAGGTCAGCGCGCCGGACACTCGGTCCAGTGTGGCGGCGCTCAGGCGGCCTGTGCTCTCCTTGTTGGCAGCGCCGGTGCGCTGCACCAGGGTTTTCATCTGCTCGGCAATATAATAGGAGATCGGCGCAAACACCAGGCAGAGCAGCGCCAGCCGCCAGTCGTACCCCAGCAGCATCACGGCATAGGCCAGCAGGGCAATGCCGGTATCAAAAATTTCCGTGGTGAACTTGCGCATGCCCTCGGCACAGGCGTCCACATCGGAAATAGCTTTGGTCATCAGGGTGCCGGTGCCGGCCTGTTCCAGTTCAACCTTGTCTTTCCGCACCAGATTGGCGTACAGCACCTGTTTCATGCTGCGGTTGATGTTGTTAGCAAACTTGCGCACATACAGCCGCTTGATGAACCGCGACCCCTGCACCACCGCAATGGCAATCAAATAGCCCGCACACAGCGCCGCCATGGCGGCAAAGGTTTCGTTCCCGTTCAAAATGCCCAGCAGGTATTGGGCCAGCTGGCCCTCAAACCAGGGGCCGACCACCAGACCCAGGTTATAGATCAGGCCCGATACCGTTACCACCGCCAGCACCGGCCTCTGGTTTTCGAAGTAGCTCAGCACCCGGTCCGGCTGGCGCACCGGAACTCTTTCCGTGTTCTTCATCCTGTATTTCCTCCCCATTCATCTGCTGCACCCGCGCCGTCACATCCGGGAACCCTGCCCGCCGCTGGTTTTTGCTGCGCCAATACAGGGTTTCCAGCGTTTTGCAAAAGGCTTCCCGTTCAGCCTCCGGCAGTTCCTCCACCAGCCAGGCATAAAATACGGTTTCAATCGCAGCTTTGGAGTTTTTCAGTTTCTCGGCCTTGGGCGTGGCATACAGCAGCTGGCTGCGGCCATCGTCCGGGTTCGGTTTGCGCACCAGGTAGCCCTTGGCTTCCAGGCTGGCCGCACGGCGGGCGGCCGCCCCCTTATCAATCTTCAGGGCCGCACGCACATCCGCCTGGGTCATGCCGGGGTTGTGGCGTACCAGATGAATAAAATCAAACTCTGCCGTGCCAATGCCATCGGCTTTCATCATCTGTACGGTAAACTTGGCCACTTCCCGCGCGATCTTGGTCATCTGCCGCTCGGTCGGGTCCTTGTTCTGTTCTGCCTGCATGTTTGGCCTCCTTTTCAAGTTGGATGTACTATCAACCATTTGGATGATACTGCATCTATCTAGTCCTGTCAATGCTTTTTGCCAGATTTTCTGCGGTGTGCTACAATAAAGGCAAAGCTTTGCAAAGGAGCGCCTTTTTGTATGCCGAACGTGATTGAAATTACTGATTTTGCCGCCCCGGAGCTGGACGTTTACGCCCGGCTGACCCAGGCTCAGCTGCGCAGCCGCCTGGAACCGGAAAAAGGCATTTTTATTGCCGAAAGCCCCAAGGTGATTGCCCGCGCACTGGACGCCGGGTATCAACCTATCTCCTTTTTAATGGAGCGCAAGCAGATCACCGGCCCGGCCAGCGAGGTTCTTGCCCGCTGCGGGAATGCCCCGGTGTATACCGCTGACCGCGCCATGCTGGCCCAGCTGACCGGCTTCGAGCTGACCCGCGGCGTGCTGTGCGCGATGCACCGTCCCCTGCTGTCCACGGTGGAGGAAGTCTGCCGCAATGCCCGCCGGGTGGCCGTGCTGGAAGGCATTGTGGATTCCACCAACATCGGGGCCATCTTCCGCAGTGCCGCCGCCCTGAACATGGACGCGGTGCTCGTCACACCCTCCTGCTGCGATCCCTTGTGCCGCCGGGCCGTGCGGGTCAGCATGGGCACCGTGTTCCAGGTGCCCTGGACCCAGATCGGCTCCACCGCCGCCGACTGGCCGGAGCAGGGCATGCAGCAGCTGCACACTCTCGGCTTCAAGACCGCCGCCATGGCGCTGACCGACCTTTCGGTTTCTATCGACGATGCCGCCCTGGCCGCCGAGCCAAAGCTGGCCATCGTGCTGGGCACCGAGGGTGATGGCCTTGCCCACACCACCATTGCCGCCTGCGATTACACGGTGCGCATCCCCATGTCCCACGGGGTCGATTCCCTCAACGTTGCCGCCGCCAGCGCCGTTGCGTTCTGGCAGCTGGGCAAACAGTAACACGCTTTTGGAGGTCCCCATGAGCAGAACAGAACCTGTTATCCTTGGTATATTTCTTCTATCAGGATGATGGCAAGTGGACTGAGGTTCTGAAATAAACCAGCCTGTATTTTGATAAAACGGAATTTAATGGGGCCAAACATGAAAATTGCAATTGTTGGATATAGCGGTTCCGGCAAATCGATATTTGTCACAATAAAGGCGTAATTATCAATGCTGTATATCAATAAGGAAGGAAAAAGAGCGATGAGCAGGCAAATACTAAAAAAAGAACGTATCATTACAGATAGATTGACATTAGGTTCTTATCGTAAAGAAGACAGGGATCGTCTCGCAGAAATGATGCGTAATCCGGAGATTACGGCAACATTTATGGTGCCCGATTATTCCGAAGAAGTACAGTTTTATGCGTTGGCTGACAAACTGATCGAATTCAGTCAGATTAATGATACGACCCATCTCGAATATGGCGTCTATCTGGACGGTTATATGATTGGATTTGTCAACGATTGCGGTTATGACGATGAGGCTATTGAATTGGGATATGTCATTGACCCTGCTTTTAAGGGGCGGGGATTTGCAACGGAAGCGGTGAATGCAGTAATAAACGAATTACATGAGATGGGTTTTAAAAAGGTCGTGGCTGGCTTTTTGAAGGAAATATCGGCAGCAGAAAAGTGATGGAAAAGTGCGGCATGCATCTAAACGGAAACTCAGATTATGAGGAATACCGCGGAAAGAAATATAAGTGCTATGAGTGTGAAATGGAGCTCTAAAGAATTGGCGAATCCCTGAGCACTTTCGGTAATATATGATGGGGAACCTATAACTTCGCGTTTGCGTAAGTGGCTTGGTAAATCAAAAATTGTAAAGGAATATGATTTTATGAGTGTTAGTACCATTTTCAGTTATCGGCTTAAAGATGCTTGGGGATTTCCACTTTGTAAAGTTTCCGTTTCTGTGGGCGGTTCTAAATCTAGGGTTCGCTATAAAATAGTAAATGAAAAGCGTCATAGTCGGCAGCTTAATGATGACGTAATTTGTGAAATAAATGCTATTATGGAAGCACACCCTAAAATTTGGACATATGACGAGTTTAGCTTAGAGGTACCTTCGGGGCTTTTAGATGGCGTTATGAATTTTTTTGAATTCGCAACGCTTGATGGTAAAAGCGTACACTTTTTTGCCTCCAACATCGGAGAGGTTCGTGATCCAGATGCACATTTTTCTTTAAGTTTATCTGATCGCCTTAATGAAGAAAATGCCGACCGTGAGGTTATTCCCATCAAGGCTATGGAAGTTGTAAAAACTTTTGATGAGATTGCAGCTGTTTTAGTAAAAGCTGGCGTTCCTAAAGAATATTTCTCGCTTTGGCCGAAATAATTTCAAAGCAGCCAAAATATCCCTGTCAACTTTTATTGGCCAAGTTCGCGTTTGCGCAAGCAACAAACATCCCAGTGGGATGTATGAGCGACAGAACGGTCTTGCGCACAGCGCAAGATGGCGGAGTTTCACTCCGACAAGTTCGCGTTTGAGCAATCAGCAAGGCTTCTCCGCGGCGGGATGAGGGCATCCCGCCCTACAGATCCTTTGTATGTTTGTACCGCAATAAAAATAAGCTGTAGGGAACGGTCTTGACCGTTCCGGGGCCTCGCTGTATATGCCATAATGAGATATACAACAAGGTTCACCTAAGGGACGATGCCAGCATCGCCCCTTACAAGTTCCACTTTATCACGCGCCTTTTTGTCTCCCCCAAAAAACTAAAGAATGCAGCGATGTATTTTCCCTCTACATCTCTGCATTCTTATTTTTTATGATTTTATCTCTATATTTCCCGCCCGCAGCCTATGAAATTCCTAACTCCTAACTTCTAACTACAAAAGTTGCCCCCGCCTGATTGCGGCTTCAGGCGGGGGCGATGGGGTATCGTTTTGGTGTGAGGAGGAATCATGTTCCACGGCAACGGTTGCGGCTCCGTTCCGTGTGATTATAGGATACCCAATACTTGAGAAAAATATATTATAACGGTGTGAACTTTCTGTTAATTTCCCCCACGCCGGGGGCACGCCGTTAAAAAGTACGAAATATAGTAAAAATTATAAGCTTATAGCTCACACTGCACCGTAAATGCCGTGCACGCTCACTTCGCCGGTAAACACATGAGTGCTGCCCTCAGCCCCCTGCACCACCAAGCGGCCCTCTTCGTCCACATCCAGGGCGGTGCCTTCGCCGCCGTCAAAGGTCACATGCCTCCCCAGGTTTACACAGCGCGCCTTATACGCATCCCGGATAGCGGCAAAGCCCTCCCGCTCAAAGCCGTACAGCGCACGGTCAAAACCAAAGTTCGTCATGCTCTCCGCCAGGGCGGCGGCGTCCGCCGCCGGATCCACGGCAATGCCCTGCAACGCCAGGCTGGTGCCGTGGGGCAACTCCATTGCGTCAAAATAGCTCTGCGGCTGGGCCAGATTGATGCCAATGCCACACACAATGGCATGGTGGTCCGGCATCCCCTCGCACAGAATGCCTACGATCTTTTTACCGTTCAGCAACAGGTCGTTGGGCCATTTGATCTGGCACTGGATGCCGTACCGCTGTTCCAGCGCATCCGCCACGGCCATGCTGGCAAACAGCGGCAGGCTTTCGGGCTGGGCCAGCTCGGTTTTCAGCACCACGGTGTAATACAGCGCCTGCCCGGACGCATTGATCCAGGTGTGCCCGCGCCGCCCGCGGCCCGCCGTCTGGCTGGTGGTATACACTGCCCCCACCGGGCCGAATTTATCCAGGTTTGCCTTTGCCCAGGTGTTGGTGCTGTCCACCTCTTCCAGATAGTACAGCTCGTTCACGCTGTTGTGGGATACTACTGCATTGTTTACCATTGTTCCGGCACCTGCTTCCATTCAAAACTGCACTGTCCATCCGTGATGGTGATCACGCCATAGCTGTGGGTATCCCGCAGGCTGCCGGGGTTGAACAGTGCCGGGGAAAACGGCGTACCGTGGCGCAGCGTTTTATAGTGGGTGTGGCCAAACAGCACCACATCCGCCCCGCGGTCCGCTGCGTATTCGGCGATCCGCTCGTACCCGGATTTTACCCCGAACAGATGCCCGTGGGTATAAAAGAACAGCACACCGCCAAAGGGTGCCAGCCCCTCTGCCGGGTCATCGGAACCAATATCGCAGTTGCCGCGCACCCGGTAGATGGGGTAATCCGGCGCAGCGCCGTTTGCGGCAATGGCCTGGTTCAGGTCATACAGGCCGTCCCCCAAAAAGAACAGGGCATCGGCAGTTTCGTTTTTCAGCAGCCAGCGCAGCGGGGTCACACGCCCGTGTACATCGCTGACAACCAGCACTTTCATGGGTTGCTCGGCCATATCATTCGCTCTCTTCTTCGCGGTCGTCCTCATTTTTGGCCGCGATCAGTTCTTTGTAAATATCGCCCTTGCTGAACGGCGTTCCTTTGGCAGCCTGTTTTGCGGCTGCGGCGGGCGGGGTGCCCTGCGCCATCAGCAGGCGGGCAGTGGCAACGGCGTCCGGCAGGGTCACTTCCTCCGCCGCAGCCTGCGCCGCCGGGGTACCCGCCATAACCAGCACATACTCCCCGCGGGGATCTTTCTGTTCATAGTAGCGCACAGCTTCACCGATGGTCGTCTTGGTGATTTCCTCGTGCAGCTTGGTCAGCTCCCGGCACAAGGTAATGGAGCGCTCCGCGCCAAAGGCGGCGCACAGGTCGTCCAGTGTTCCGCGCAGCTTGTGAGGGGCCTCATAAAAAATCACGGTGCGGGTCTCCCCCTGCAAAAATTCCAGCCGCTCGCGGCGCTCCTTTTTGGGCACCGGCAAAAAGCCCTCAAACACAAACCGGGCGGTATCCTGCCCCGAAACCGCCAGCGCCGTCACGCAGGCACTGGCACCCGGCACCGGCGTTACCGTAATGCCGCGGGCAATGGCGTCTTTCACGATCTGCTCACCGGGGTCGCTGATGCAGGGCATACCGGCGTCAGAGCAGAGCGCGCAGCTCTCCCCCGCTTCAATGCGGTCCAAAATTGCCGCGCCATGGTGCAGCGCATGCTCATAATAGCTCATCATCGGCTTTTTTAAGCCAAGATGGTTCAGCAGCTTCAGGGTTACGCGGGTATCCTCGGCGGCAACAAAATCCGCCGCGCCAAATGTAGCCGCCACCCGCGGCGGCATATCGTCCAGATTGCCAATGGGCGTGGCAACAATATACAAAATTCCGGGCATGGGGTTCTCCTTTTATCTTTTACCGCGCCAAACGTATCAAACGCGCCGCGTGGTTTTGCTTCTGTGTTCATTATAGGCATTTTTGCCCCTGGGTGCAAGACGGCAGAAAAATTCAAATTTTTTTCTTCACCCCATTGACTTTCCCGATTTAATGCGTTAAAGTCAGCGATGGTGCCATCGTCGGCAGCGCCATCATCAAGCTCTTTGCCCAAT
>ENA-UOJN01001583-UOJN01001583.1-human-gut-metagenome-genome-assembly--contig:-C125IIP-NODE-1583-length-15942-cov-13.649462_pt1 | contig 15942 bp, 8 predicted proteins | sample MGYA00242350_ERZ723897 | MGnify/ENA metagenome assembly ERZ723897 | reverse complement strand
AGGTCGCCGGGCCGCCACGGGCAGTCCAGGTCATGCAGCGCCACCAGGCGGTCCTGCACGTTGGTGCCCGCGCCCATTTTGGCCGTGCTGCCCAGCAGGACGCGCACCTGGCCGGTGCGGACCTTGGAGAACAGCTCCTTTTTGCGCACCTCGGTGTTGGCCTCATGGATAAAGGCAATCTGCTCGGCGGGTACGCCCTGGGCGATGAGCTTCTGCCGGATGTCCTCATACACGGTAAAGGCCGGTTCCGGCTCATCCAGCGGCACCGCGTCCTCCAAAGCGTGGAGGGTCGGGTTGTCCAGCGCCTTGGCCACCTTTTTGGCGGGCCGGGCTTGGGGCGTGGAAATGTCGCAGAACACCAGCTGGGTCAGCTTGTCGGCCTCGCCATCCCGCCAGATCTGCATGATGTTGTTCACGCACTGATTGACCTTGGTGCCCGGCTCATCCGGCAGCATCTGGTTGATGATCCGCTGATCCAAGCCCAGCTTGCGCCCATCCGATGTGATCTTGAGCATATTGTCCACCGATGGGTCCACGCTGCCCCGGTGTACTTCGGACGCCCGTTCGGAGAGGGTCTTTACCATCTCTTTCTGGATTTCGGTGGGCTGGGCCACGATGTTGTGGTACTCCACCTGGGGCGTGGGCAGGTGCAGCTGGTCGGCGGTTTTGATGTCCGCGACCTCCTTAAAGAGGTTCATCAGCTCCGGCAGGTTGAAAAACTTGCTGAATCTTGTTCTTGCCCGGTAGCCGGTGCCCTCCGGGGCCAGCTCCAGCGCCGTCACGGTTTCGCCAAACCGGGACGCCCAGCAGTCAAAGTGGGCCATGCCCAGCTCTTGCAGCCGGTCATATTGGAGATACCGCTGCATGGTGTAAAGCTCGGTCATGGAGTTGGAAACCGGCGTGCCGGTGGCAAAGATGACGCCGCGGCTGCCGGTGATCTCGTCCATGTAGCGGCACTTGGCGAACATATCCGAGGATTTCTGCGCGTCCGTCGTGGAGAGGCCCGCCACGTTGCGCATCTTCGTATATAAGAACAGGTTTTTGTAGTTGTGGGCCTCGTCCACGAACAGCCGGTCTACGCCCAGCTGTTCAAAGGTCACCACATCGTCCTTGCGGCCCTCCGCTTGCAGCTTTTCCAGCCGCGCCTCCAGAGACTTTTTCGTGCGTTCCAGCTGCTTGACAGTGAACCGTTCCCCGCCGCTGGCCTCCACCTCGGCGATGCCCTCGGTGATTTCCCAAATCTGCTCGTGCAGCAGTCGCTCCTGGCGTTCCTTGCTGATGGGGATTTTCTCGAACTGGGAGTGACCTATGATGATGGCGTCATAGTCGCCGGTGGCGATGCGGGCGCAGAACTTCTTGCGGTTGTGTTTCTCAAAGTCCTTTTTGGTCGTAACAAGAATGTTGGCGGCCGGGTACAGACGCAGGAACTCCGAAGCCCACTGCTCGGTCAGGTGGTTGGGCACCACAAAGAGGGATTTCTGGCACAGACCCAGCCGCTTGGCCTCCATCGCGGCCCCCACCATTTCAAAGGTCTTGCCTGCGCCGACCTCGTGGGCCAGCAAGGTATTGCCGCCGTACAGCACATGGGCGATGGCGTTTTTCTGGTGTTCCCGCAGGGTGATGGCCGGGTTCATGCCGCCAAAAACAATGTGACTGCCATCATATTCGCGGGGCCGGGTGGCGTTCATTTCCTCGTTGTACTGGCGTACCAGCGCCTGCCGACGCTCCGGGTCACGCCAAATCCAGTCGCGGAAAGCGTCCCGGATGGCCTGTTGTTTTTGGGCGGCCAGGGTGGTTTCCTTGGCGTTCAGCACCCGGCGCTCCTTGCCGTCTGCGTCCTCCACGGTGTCGTAGATACGCACGTCCCGCAGATTGAGGGAATCTTCAAGGATTTTATAGGCGTTTGCGCGGCCGGTCCCGTAGGTCGAGTAGGCGGCCACATTGTTTTGCCCCACGACATTTTTGCCGGAGATCTGCCACTCCGCCGTAAAGGGGGTGTAGTGGACTTCAATGCTGCGCTGGAGGTAAAAAGGCGTGTCGAAGGTCTCGTACATGAATTGCTGAATGTACTCCTTGTCGATCCACGTTGCCCCCAGCCGCACCTCGATCTCGGAAGCGTCCAGATCTTTGGGCTGGGCAGCGGTCAGGGCCTCCACGTTGACCGCAAAGTCCGGGTCCTGCTCCGCCGCCCGCTGGGCCTGACGCAGCTTCCGGCGCACGTTGCCGGACAGGTACTCGTCGGCGGTCACATAATGGGGCGTTCCGTCCGGCTCAGTCTGGCCCGGTACACGGAAGATGACACCGCGCAGCTCGTCCGCCAGTTCCTCGCCGGTTTTGCCGGTGAGCTGTTCCATATAAGCCATGTCCACGCAGGCTTTCTCCGAGATGGAGACCGCCAGCGCCTCGCTGGCCGTGTCCACGGTGGTGACGGCCTCATGGGGTTTGATAGTGCGCTTGGTGAACATATCCGCCTTGCGTTCCAGCCTGCCGTCCTCGTCCAGCACTTCCAGCGCACAGAGCAGGTAATAGCTGCTGTCATCGGCAAAGGCCAGCCGGTTTGCCCGGTCGTTGATAAGGCCATATTTAGCGGAGAAATCGTCATAGCGGCGGTTCAGTTCGGCCATCTGCGCCCGGATGTCGGCATCCGGCGCGGCGGCGTCCATCTCCAGGTCGATGAGCTGCTGCACACAGTCCCGCAGCCCCACCAGCCCTTTGACGCGGGCCTCGGCGGTGGCGTTTAAGTCAGGGCGCACCATGCGGCTGTTTTCCCGAAAGTACACCGCCCCGTCCACCACCGTGTAGGAATAGTTTTTTACATCCGGGTCAGCCGGGAGGGAATCGTCGATGTCCTCGCCCTCGCCCAGCTCCGGCAGCGCGGCCTCCTGGTAGGTGCCGTGGATGTGCTGCACGGCGTTGTGCAGCTGGTCGGCCAGCTCCATCCCCTTGATGGGGTTCACGGTGTAATCCATGCCGTGAGCGGTGCTTTCCGGCTCCTGTCGCCCCAGCACCATCTCCGGGTGGTCGAGAAAATACTGGTTGACCGTGAAGCCTTCTTCGGTCCGGCCGGTCTGCGTCCAGTCCGGGGCGATGTCCAGCGGACGGTCCCGCTTTTGCAGAAACAGGATGTCGGACACCACATCGGTGCCCGCATTGGCGCGGAAGGCGTTATTGGGCAGGCGGATGGCTCCCAGCAGCTCGGCCCGCTGGGCCAGATACCGGCGCACGGTGGAATCCTTGGCGTCCATTGTATAGCGGCTGGTGACGAACGCCACCACGCCGCCCGGCCGCACCTGGTCCAACGATTTTGCGAAAAAGTAGTTGTGGATGTTGAAACCCAGTTTGTTGTAGGCTTTGTCGTTCACCTGATACTGTCCGAAAGGGACGTTACCGATGGCAAGGTCGTAAAAATCCCGCCGGTCGGTGGTTTCAAATCCTGCCACCGTGATGTCGGCCTTGGGGTAGAGCTGCTTTGCGATGTGCCCGGAAATGCTGTCCAGCTCCACGCCGTACAGACGGCTCCCGGCCATGCTCTCCGGCAGCATCCCGAAGAAATTGCCCACACCGCAGGACGGCTCCAGAATGTTGCCGGTGCGGAAGCCCATCTGTTCTACTGCGTCGTAAATGGCGCGGATCACAGTGGGGCTGGTGTAGTGGGCGTTGAGGGTAGAGGCCCTGGCCGCTTCATATTCCTCCGGGGTCAAAAGCTCTTTCAGTTCGGCGTACTCCTTGGCCCAGGCAGTTTTGGATGGGTCGAAGGCATCCGCCACGCCGCCCCAGCCCACATAGCGGGACAGCACTTCCTGTTGTTCCGGCGTGGCCTGGCCGGTGGTTTCCTCCAGGTATTTCAGCAGCTTGATTGCCGCCACATTGGCCTGGTACTTGGCCTTGGGGCCGCCCTCGCCCAGATGGTCGTCGGTGATGTGAAAATTCTGCGCATTGCGGCGCAGGTTGTCCCGGTACTCCTGATAGGCCGCCTGCTCGGCAGTCCGCTGGTTGGGGAAGGTCTGCCACTCGCCGTTGACCGGGATGGCGACCGGGTGTTCCGGCTTCTCGCCAGGCTCCACGTCCGGCGTTGGTTCGGGCGGCGTAGGTTCCGGCTGGTCAACGTGCAGCCGTTCCACCACTACGTCATAGGGCAGATGGTTCTGTTCGCCAGGATAGACGGTCACCGGATCGGAATGGAACGCCGGGGCCTCGGTGGCAGGTTCCTCAATGGGCTTGGCGGGTTCAATAGGTTCTTCGACAGTGGTATCAGCGGTAATAGCCGGTTCGGCCTGCTCCCGCCCAAAGCCGTCCAGCTGACGGGCATACAGCCCGCGCAGCAGGGGCGCGACCTCATCCCAGCGAAAATACAGCATGGCCAGCCGCTTCTCCTCCGCGTCCAGCACTTCCAGTTCGATGCCTTCGGACGTGGTGCGGTAGTCGGCGGTGTCGCCAGTCTCCAGCTCCATCGTTTCCACGATGCCTGGGAAGGCCCGGCCCAGCCACTGGGCGATCTCGCGGTTGGGCTTGCCGGTGTGCAGCAGCTCGGAAAGCTCCGCCTTGTCCGGCGCGCCGATCAGGCCGTGGACCAGCACGTCCCGCAGGTCCTGGTCAGCCGTGTTGGGGTTTACAGGCAAAAATTCGTTGATGGCTTCGTTGTGGGTGTCCGCACGCAGCAGCGTCTCGAACCGCTCCCGGCTCTCGGCCCGGAAGATGGGATAAGCCATGCCGGAAGGAATGAGCTGTACCGTATCCTCCCGCAGTTCGGTGATCTGGTATTCCTGATTGTCCAGATAAACCGTATCACCCACATGATAGACCGGCGCAGCAGGGTCATAGACCTTTTTCTCCGGGATAGCCTGCCGGATGGCTTCATATTCCTCATCCGATACGGTAATATCCATCTCATGGGTGGGTTCACCGCTGCCGATGGTGAGGGTGTCGCCCTCGCGGGTGATGGGCTGGCCGGATAAGTCCGGCGCAGGCGGCTCCGTCTCGGCCTTTTCCTTGGCTGAAACAGCCTCCACATCCTGCATCACCTGCTGTATGAAAGGGTCATTGTCCAGCTTTTCCGGGTCCACCACCTGGCCGTTCACGATGCCGCGCTCGGCCAGGGCCTCCCGGATGGCGATGGGGTCGATGTTGTCAAAACGGTCCTGCTCCGCTTCGGTATAGAACCGATCTTCCTTGATGAGCTGGGCGATCCGGCGCTGCACTTTGGGCCACGGCACATCGCCCGCCGCACCATCCGCTGTGACAGGAAAGGCAGGCAGCGCATCGCCGTACTCCTGCCGCAGCCAGGCGGCGGTGTCTTTTTCGCGGGCGTGGTCCTTCATGTAGCGGACAACCGCGTGCTTACTCTCGATATGGCCGTTCCATTCCTGGATGGCGGCGTCGATCTCCGCCTGGGTCAGCGCCCGGCGCACAGGTTCCGCCTGCGCAGCCGGTTTGGGCATAGAAAAAGCAGAGGGCGTTTTCACGCTCTCTGCTTCGTCGATCTGTTGAATCTGTTCCGCTTCGGAGAGGAACAGGTTTAAGGTCAGCTGTTGATAAGTTCCGCCAGCAGAATCTCCTCGGCCTGGGCTTTGCAGGTGTTCATCAGGCCCACCCACTGCATCGGGTCGGCGGCTTTCAGCGCCTCCGTCGCGCCCGCCGCCTCGGCCAGTTGGGGCATCATCTGCTCCAGCCGCTGGTTCGCCGTCTCGTCGATTTCCAGAAGATGCGGGTACAGCTTCTCGGTCATCAGCAGCTGGTTGTACAGGATAGGCCGTTGCTGCTTCAGGTACGCTTTGCGCATCCTGCCGTACTTGCCCAGGGGCTTCATCGGCTGCTCGCTCAGGCGCAGGTCGGGGATCAGGTAATCCCCGTTCTGAATGTAAGTCAGATTGTTCTCCATGTGTGGCACTCCTTTCCGCGCTTTTGGCGCGCTCATAGTTCTGGATGGTGACGCCGATCTGCCGCAGCACCTGCTGGTTTGCCTGGCTGACCGCCGTGCCCAGCGCCCCGATCACAGCGGGGGTGTTGAAGTCGAAGATCGGCATGAAGTCCTCATGGCTGAAATATTGCTCCGGCTCCAGCCCGCAGCGGGACATCAGGGCGTAGGTGATGCTGACTGTGGCGGCGGATTTGAACTGGACTTCGATGTTGTACTCATCGTACTCCTCCAAAAAGGAACCGTCAACGATAGGGAGAATATCCCGCCGGTGGTCGGCCCAGTATTCCTCCGCCAGCTTGGCGGACACATCGGCCAGCTGCTGGGCCAGGTCGCCGCCGCTCACATCGTAGTTGCGTTCCAGCATCGCCATGACCGGCGCGGTGTGTTCCTCGTTCAGCGTCCACAGCCAGGGGGTGCGGGAGTGTTCACGGGTGCCGGTATCGGAAATATCAAACACATACCGCAGCCTGGGCCGGTCGCCAGAATCGTCCACCAGGGCGATGCCCTTGGAGCCGCGCCGCACATACCGGCCCATGCGGTTGTTCCACAGGTCGTATTCGGCGCAGGCAGTGGCGTCCGGGCGCTGGGCGTAGATCATCAGCTGCTCGTGGAATGGATACTTGTAGAGTCGGGCAGCGTTGGTGAGAAAGCCCGCCCATTCCTGCCAGCTGCCGGTGAGCTGGACCGCCACCTTCTCCGCCATCTGCGCGTACATTTCTGCTTTGGTTGGCATGGTTGTCTGTCCTCCCTTCCTTCGGATATGAAAATGGGGCGGTATGGTGGCCGCCCCGGCTGGTCAAAACAGGGTGTTACTCGTCAAAATCCGGGTACAGTTCCAGCGCATCAAAGTCGGCGTCCGTCATCGCCCGGAGCTTGGCGAGGGTGCTGTCGGTCAGGGCCAGCAGTTCGGTCTCGTCCGGCGAAAGCTCACGGCGCATCTCGGTCAGGGCCTCGATGGCCCCCAGGCGGCTGCCGGGGTTGTAGATACACAACAAATTGGTTTCCTCAAAAGTCAAAGCATTCATATCAGATTTCCCTTTCCGCGCTCTTTTTGGGCGCTGTCTTTTTATGTTCGGATTTAGGCTGACTTTTCAGCTGCTCCATGACGGACTTCTTCTTGTCCCGATCTTCCCGGTGGGCGGCGGCCGCCAAATCCATGAGAGAGATGGGCTGACCGCTGCGGGCCTGCTGTTCCAGCTGAGCCACCGTCGGCTCCTTGGGGCCGTTGTTGATAACGCCGTCGATCATGCCATAGTCGTCCTCAACCGTCATCTCCGCACTTTTCAGCGGATTGTCCGGCAGAAAGCCGGGGATCTGCTGAAAGCCAAAACTGTCGCAGTAATGACAGGATACCTTGCCGTCCTGCTTGATGGCAACGATGTCGCTGACGCTCATAGACGGGTGGCGGTAGTCGGCAGGGTGTTCGTTGTTGAAGCGGTATTCGAGATTGTCCAGCACGCTGCCTTTCAGGTCGCCGGGTGTGAGCGGCGCAGTATAGACCAGGTCGTAGTTATCGCGCTGCACAGTCCGCCCGATGGACTTGATCCATTCCAGCCCCTCGTAGCGAATGTCCCTCAGTTCGTCGGTGTGCTTCACCTGATAGATGGCATAACAATCGCCCTTGTGGTTGAGAAACGCCTGCTCTCGTTCCTGCTGGTGGTCCATACGCTCCTTGACCTGAGCATCAAAGGAGGGACTATCCTCCCATTCCTCACGGGTGACGGCAAAAATGCCATCGTGAGCGTCCAGGTCGGCAGTATCAAAGGCCATCGCCGGGTTCTCGCCCTGCTGAACCATGTAAACGGTCAGGTCCTGCGCCATCAGCTCATAGGCCCGTTCTTTGGAGAGGGGCAGAAGGTCCCCGTCCAGATAGCCGCATTTCTCCAGATTGTCCTGGGTCAGCGCGGGGTCCGGCATGGGGTATTCGTCCAGGTAGTGTTCCGGGGCGTCCGGCAGCATGGTGGTTTCCGGGGCGGCGGCCTGGGCTTCTGCCTGCATCTGTTGGACAGCCGCCTCCTGCAAAGTTTCGATCATGGACAGAGGCGCATACTGAATGGGCTGGCCGCCCATGTCGTGCATCTCGCAGATTTTCAGCGCGGCGGTGGACAGGGGCAGCTCCGGCGCATCCAGTTGGCCGCCGTCCAACTGCTTCCTGGTGGCGGCATCGTAGAGTGTGTAGTCCCAGCCGGTGTCGCAGGACTGAACATGAAGATAGGTGGCTTCATCAACCAGCAGCAGGGCCTTCTGGGCTTCGGTGCTGGGGGAAGGTGTGTCGGGCATTTCTTCTGCGGGCTGCTGCGGCACCGCCTGTTCCGGCTGGGCGGTCAGGTCAATACCGCGCTCTTTACAAATTTCCTTATAGTGTCGGTCAATGTCCACAATCAATTCTCCGGCGGCCTTGTTGATGGTCTCCAGACTGGCCCGCAGCTCCGGCAGCGTCTTGTCCTGGCTCCAGGTGGCGATATAGCCGAAGCTGTTGTCGGCAGTCTGGATGCCGTAATACTGGCAGACCGCATAGGAAATACTCTCGGCCTCCACCTCCTCGGTGTTGCGGTTCTTGACAGCCTGTTTCACCGCCGTCAGATCTTCCTCCACCTCCAGCCGCCACTCAAACTGATTTTCGTCCACATAGCGCCAGTCATCCTCGGCGGCGGCCTGTTCCGCCTCTGCTTCGGTGGCGAAGTCCAGGCGATAATCGTGCTTGACACCGCCCCCACTCACCATCACGATTTTCCAGGTCGGCTCCGCCTCATACTTTTTGGGGTCGTGCAGCTTGCTGTGGGCGATCTCATGGACGGCGGCGGAAACGGTCTGCACCTCGCTCATGCCCTCCCGGATGGCGATGCGCTGCTGGTCCGGCGAAAAATACCCGTCCATGTTGGCGGCCATCGGCTCCACGGAGAGCGGCACCGGCGCGGACCGGCGCAGGGCCTCCATGAAAGCCTCGTAGTTCTGGACACTCCCGGAAAGGGTGGACGCCAGCTCCGGCAGCGGTTTCCCGTCCGTCTGGCTCACATCGAACACCTTCACCGGGCGGAACATGGGAATTTCAACCTCCCGTTCCTCCATGACCGCCTTGCCCTCCGCGTCCAGGATGGGGGCCTTGGTGTCCGGGTCCAGCTTCTGTTCCTCGATCTTTTTCTTGACCGGCGTGGGTGCGATGATGGTGATGCCATGCTCACCGCGCTTCACATGGCGCTCAAACTGATTTTTCCACTTGTTGTATCCGGCCACCAGCGTGGCGTCCGGCTTCTGCATATAAATGAGCATGGTGTTGTTGACGGAGTAGCGGTGGAACCGGGACATCACGGACAGGTAGCGCATATACTTTTCGCTCTCGAACAGCTCTTTAATGCCCTGTTCGATGCCCGCCGTGATCTGTTGCAGTCGTTCCCGGTTGGTGGGTTTGTCAGCCATGAGGTTCACTCTCCTTTCTATGGCCGCAAGTTCAGCGGTGTGTTCTGCGATCCACTGGTCCTGTTCCTCGGTGCTGCTGTCGAGAAAGATGTCCAGCAGATAAGCCATGTAGTCTTTTTTCTGAATAGCCTCCAAAAAGCGCGGGTGTGGGTCCTCGTCCGGCGTCCTGGGGGAATAGTCGGCCTCCCATTTTCGGAGCAGGTGGTAGTAGTCCGCCAGAACGCGCCAAGCGTGTTCCCGATTTTCTTTCCGCAGCTGCACCTCAGATTTCTGCCGGACATAGTTTCGCCGGATGGGGGCCTTGCTGTCGTAAGCCAGGCCAAAATCCTGGGCCAGCTTCTCGGCGGCCTCCTTGGGGGACAGGTCATAGAGACGGGCGGTGAAGTCGATCACGTCGCCGGTGGCCCCGCAGCCAAAGCAGTAGAAGTAGTCCTCGTTCAGCTTCAGGCTGGGGTGCCGGTCATCGTGGAAGGGGCAGCAGGCCATGCCGCCGCGCCCCACCGCGATGCCGTACATTTCAGCCGCTTCCCGAACGGCGACGGACTGTTTTACGACTTCAAATACGCTCTCGCCCATGCTCACTTACCGCCCGCTTTGGGGATGGGCGGCCTGTACCCGGCAGCCTTGGCCCGTTCGCTGGCGGCCTTGCGGCGCTCGGCGCTGTACGGCTCCCGCACCGACACGCAGCGTTTGGGCACCACGAAGGTCTGGCGGTCCTTTTTCACGATCTGGTCCGGGTATTTCTCCGCCAGCCGCCGCAGCTTTTCCAGCAGGCGCGGGTCGTGGGAATAGACCTCGGCGGTGGCCTCGGCCTGGTTATAGAGGATAATCGTTTCCTGTTCATACAAACTCAGTTTCATTTGCCGCCGCCTTTCTGCCGGTCAAAGTCCAGCTTGAAGTTGACGTACTGGCCGGTATCCTCCAGCACCACGGTGGCGTCGTAGGTCTTGCCGCTTTTCTCGGAATACAGGCCGGTCACGCGAGCGCGGCCATCCTTCAAAAGCGCCGCCACGATGGCCTTGGTGGGCTGTTTACGCTTCGCGGCCCACCACTTGCTGTTCTTCCAGATTGCAAATTTGCAAGATTTGTCCTGGCAGAAGAAGCCTTTTTGCATTTCTGCAATTTCGCCGCCGCAGCGGGGGCATCTGCCCACTACCTCACGGGGCGGGGTGAACAGGTACTCGCTGCCCTTGATGACCTGATAGGTCCCCACCAGCTCCTTCAGCATGGCGGTGATCTCGGCCATAAAGTCCTCCGGGGCCAGCTCGCCGCGCTCGATCTTGCCCAGCCGGTACTCCCACTCGGCGGTCAGCAGCGGGGATTGAAGCTGCTCCGGCAGGACGATAATCAGGGAAATGGCATCGTGGGAGGGCATGAGCTGTACGGTTTTCTTACTCTTTTTGCGTTCCAGAAAGCCGGTGGACACCAGCTTTTCCAAAATCCCGGCACGGGTGGCAGGCGTCCCCAGCCCTTTGCGCTCGGCATCCTCCGGCATATCGTCTTTCCCGGCAGTTTCCATCGCGGAGAGCAGGGTGTCCTCGGTGAAGTGCTTGGGTGGGGTGGTCTTACCCTCCTTGACGGCAGCACCGGCGACCGGCAGCTCTTGGCCTTCGGTCAGCTCCGGCAGCGCCTTGCTTTCGTTGTCGTTGTCCGGCTCCGCATTTTTCATGCTGGCGCGGTAGGCGGCGTCCAGCGCCCGCCAGCCGGGCTGCTTCACCGTGCGGCCTTTGGCGGTGAACTCCGCGCCATCGCATTCCACCGTGATAGCGGTCTCGGCGTAGGTATAGGGCGGGGCCACCGCGCACAACAGGCGCAGGGACACCAACTCCAGAATTGCCCGCTCACCCACCGGCAGGGCGGACAGGTCCGCCTCCCGGATGTTGCGGGTGGGGATCACCGCATGATGGTCGGTCACTTTCTTGTCGTTGATGACCGACGCCGCATCGCAGGAGATGGCGATGCCCTTGCGGAACGGCATGGCGTTGGCGACCAGATTCACCAGCACCGGCAGCCCCTCGGCCATGTCGGAAGTCAGGTAGCGGCTGTCGGTCCGGGGATAGGTGCAGAGCTTCTTTTCATAGAGGTTTTGCAGGTAGTCCAATGTCTGCTGCGCCGTGAAGCCCAGCAAGCGATTGGCGTCCCGCTGGAGTGTTGTCAGGTCGTAGAGGGCGGGCGGCTTCTCGGTTTTGTCCTTGCGCTCCACCTGTTTGACCGTGGCCATGCCGCCCTCGCTGGCTTGCCGCAGTTGCTCGGCAGTGCCTTTATTGTCCATCCGAGAGCTGGCAGCGGAAAAGCCGGGCAGTTCCAGCGCCACCGTATAAAACGGCACCGGCTTGAAGGCGTCGATCTCGGCCTCCCGCTGGACGATGAGCGCCAACGTCGGGGACATGACGCGGCCAATGTTGAGGGTGCGGTGGTACAGCACCGAAAAGAGGCGGGTGGCGTTGATGCCCACCAGCCAGTCGGCCTTGGCCCGGCAGAGGGCCGCCTGATGCAGACCGTCATAGTCCGCACCGGGGCGCAGGTTGGCAAAGCCCTCCCGGATGGCGGAATCCTCCATGCTGCTGATCCACAACCGTTTCATGGGCTTGGTGCAGCCCGCCAGACAGTAAACGGTGCGGAAAATCAATTCACCCTCGCGTCCCGCGTCGCAGGCGTTGACCACTTCGGTCACGTCCTCCCGCCGCAGCAGGGTACGCAGCACATCGAACTGATCCCGTTTGTCCTTGGCGATGGTGAAGCGCCAGGTCTCCGGCAAAATCGGCAGGTCATCATAGCGCCACTTGGCGTAGTCAGGGTTATAGGTGGCGGCATCGGCCAGCCCGGCCAGGTGCCCCAGGCACCAGCTCACCAGCCAGCCGCCGCCCTCCAAGTAACCGTCTTTGCGGGTAGTAGCGCCCAGTACAGCGGCCAACGAATTTGCCACCGAGGGCTTCTCGGCAATTACCAATTTCATTTCTGTCTCCTCCTTTCGCGCAGCCATGCGGTCAGCTCCCTATGACAGAATCCCACGCATGGCTGGCCGGGGCGATAGTTTCCACAGCCATAACAGGGGTGGCCGGGAGATAAAGAGGGAGGGCGAGAAGCTGCCTTCCCGCCCTCCGGCCTGCGCGTCATCATGGGTTCAAAGGGGCTGTCGGTGAACCGGGTCATTTGACCGGGTTCTCGCTTTCTTCATCGCCGCCCCCGTCGGCTTCCTCCGGCTCGGTCTCCCAGGTCTCATCCTCCGGGAGTTCTTCATCTGCGCCATAATCGTAATCATCTAAGTTATCGCTGCCCTTGGTCTTGGACTTCTGCTTGATGAATTTGAAGTAGACCAGCGCACCGATGCCACCCAGCGCGGCCAGCACCACCAGCAGGAAAGCTGGGTTCAGCCCCGCCGGTTCAGCTTCCGGCTCAGGTTCCGTCTCTGGAGCGGGGGTGGGTTCCGGCTCCTGGCCCGTGCAGCCCGCCATATTCACGGCACAGACCGGACAAGCCGTATTCACCGCGCCCGCCACACACTTCTCCGTACAGTTGCAGGTGGCAGGGGTTTCCTCTGTGGTCTGGCCGTCCTCCATCAGTGCCTCCAGATCGGCCTCGTCCACCTGGTTTAAGAAGTGGACGGCGGTCTCCTTGTCCTCGTTGGCACGGTCAATGAGGATGTAGAAGTAGTTGCCCGCCTTGGTGGTGACGGTGATGAGCTGCTTGTTGCCGCCAAAGTCATCCACCAGGGCGGCGTTGCCCTCCGGGGTCAGCGGCGGGCTGTCCTCGGTTTCCTCCACCACCACATTGCTGTCATTGGTGGCGTCCGCCGCAGGGGTAGCCGTCGGCGCGGGGTCCGTGCCCTGGGCAAAGGCGGTCACAGAAAAGCCGCCCATCAGCATCAGGCAGGTGCAAAGGGCGGCAAAGGTTCTGAAAATCTTTTTATTCTTCATGGGTCATTTCCTCCTGTTCGGGATTGGCAGAACCCACCGCCCGGCCGGGCACCATGCCGCCAGACAGCATGGCGGACAGCTGGGCCGGGGTCATACGCAGGGCGCGCACCATCTGGACGATCTCCAGGTTCTCCGCCTCGGTTTTCTGCGCTTCCAGGTCTTTCAGCTTTTCCTGCTGTTCCGCGATCTTCTCGCGGGTTTTGGCGATCTCCTGGTCGATGCGCTCGATTTTGTTTTTAGCCATAGTCAAATCACTCCTATTCTTCATAAAAATTTGTCACCAGTTCATCAAGCCGTAGCCCTTGATGCACTCGTAGGTCAGGGAATAACTCTTGATTTTGCAGGCGTCGCCGGAATTACCCTCTACGGTGTAAACCCGGCTGCCGTCGGTGCCCACTACGATGCCCACATGGTCGGCGCTGCCATCCAAGTCCCAATCGAAGAAGATAGCGTCGCCTGGGGCGATGTTGGCGTAATCCCGCCCGCCCCATTGTCCGTGCGACTGGAACCAGGGGATGCCCTGGGACTGGCAGGCGGCAAAGCGCGGCTCGGAAAGGCCCATCTGGCCGTAACACCAGGACACGAAGCAAGCGCACCACTCCACGCGGGAATTAAAGCCGTACCAGCTCCAATAGGGCTGGCCGCCCACGTTGCCCACCTGGCTTTTGGCGATGTCCACCACCGCCTGATTGCCGGGCCGGGTGCCGTTGACAAACTCCACACCGGCCAAACTCTCGGAATCGCTGGTGTCGGCGGACCCGCCGCCGAAGATCAGGGGCTTGTTGCCCAGCGTCTGCCGGTACACCTGGTACATTTCCAGCTGATCCGGCGTCAGCAGCTCCAACGCCACGGAGGAGATGGGCTTGCTGGTGAGGGTCACATTTAAGATGTAGTAGTTGTAGGGCACTTCCACGTCATACTCGTTGCCCTCGCTGTCTGTCCGGGTCTCGGTGCGGTAGCGCACCTCCACTTCCTCGGTCAGCGTCAGCTGGTATTGGGCCGCGAAAATGCGTTCCAGCTCCGCCTGGGCGCTTGCCCGCGTGTAGCCTTGCAGCACAGCGGACAGGTAGGCCGCCAGCTCGTGGGGGTCGTGGCCGATCATATCCAAGTCATAGCGGTACTCGTCATAGCCGGGGTGGCTGCTCTCGATGTTGTCGATCTCGGCTTGCAGCGCGGCCTCCTTGGCGGCGTAGTTGGCCTCCACCGCCACCAGCTCCGGGTCATCCGATGGGTAGGTGGTGCCGGAGATCATCGAACCGATGCTCTGCGCCATCATGGAGCAGGAGGACATGGTGTTGAGCAGCAAGCAGACGATTAAAAATAGGCCCAGGGCGATGCCAAAGCCCTTTTTATGGCGCATCACATAGGCCCCGGCCTGCTGGGCTTTCTCCTTGACCGTCTTGGCCGCTTTGCCGGTCTTTTGGGCGGCACCGGCGGCGCTCCCGCCGGACTGTGCGGCCCGTTTGGCGGCGGCGTACTGCTTCTTGATCTGCTGTTTCTGCTGCCAGCGGGACAGCGGGTTGCTGGCTGCCGCAGGGTTTTCATAGACAGACTTCTGGAACAGCGCCTCGATGTTGGTCTTTTCCAGCTTCCGCTCGGCCTGGGCGGCCTTGCGGTAAGGTTTCAGTTTGTGGCTGCGGTAGCCCTCCCTCGCCAGATGCACGCCGGTCTCTACGGCTTCCTCAGACTTGTGGGCGCTTTCCACGCCCACGTTACCGTCCTCGGTCTTGCGGATCTCCTGGTGGAGCTTGCCCGCCACTGCGTTGCCCGGCGCGTCCCGCACTGTATGGGACAGTTTGGAGGGCGGCCGGGGCTTATCCTCCAGCACCAGCTTGGTCGTGACCTTGCCGGTCTTGGGGTCCACCTCGGCCCGTTTGACCTGCTTTTTCGGGATTTTTGCCTGCGCCTTGTCCGCTTTGACGGCGGCCTTCTCCGCCTTGCGGATGGGCTTTTCCAGCGCCGGGTCCGCCCGTTCTTCCTCCGTGAAGCGCAGGCGCGGTTCCTTAATCAAACCATTCCCCCAGCATGAGGGAGGCCGCCATGCTGGAAAGCTCCGCATAGGCCGCCAGCCCCAGCGGACCCACGAAGCGGCACTCGGTCAGGCAGGCGTAGAGCTGGGCCACTACGTCGGCCAAAATCTGGACCTCGGTGCCCTCCAGCACAGTCTCACCGGCCTGCCCGCGCTGGACCTTGGCGGCGCACAGAATCTCCACCAGCCGCAGCAGGCCAATTTCGCCGGTTTCAGTCAGTTCAGCGGCCTGGTCCGCCGCCGTGCGGCACTCGGAAACGGCGTCCGCCATCGCCGTCAGCAGCGCGGTGCGCTGGGTTTCCAGCGCCCGGTCCAGAAACATCATGTGGTCGTTATGCAGAATTTCGGGTTTCATCGTCCATCAGCCTCCTTCATTTCCTGGGGTTTGGTCGTCATAATGCGATACAGTTCGGTATTCTTGGGGAAGTGGTCCACAAAGGGCAGGATGGTGGAGCCGTAGAACAGCAGCCCCTCGCCCTCGCCGGAGTGGGTCACATAGGACAGCTGGTGCGGGGAAATACCCAGCTGCCGGGCCAAAATCTGCCGGTCACCGCCCGCCTGGTTGAGCATATACACGAAGTCGGAGTTTTCAAAGATGTTCTCCACCTCGCGGGAAGAAAGCAGGTCGTAGGGTAGGGTAAAGGCGCCTTGCCGCCGTTGGC
>ENA-UOJN01001580-UOJN01001580.1-human-gut-metagenome-genome-assembly--contig:-C125IIP-NODE-1580-length-15977-cov-11.265733_pt1 | contig 15977 bp, 10 predicted proteins | sample MGYA00242350_ERZ723897 | MGnify/ENA metagenome assembly ERZ723897 | reverse complement strand
GATGAATGTGGTTCACTATAAATATAAATTCTCTTTCTATAGACCTGCCACTGTAAATTGTAACCGATTTGTAGTTTGTATATCGTTTCTATTAGCTATCTTTGCAACGTCTTTTAAGACATTAATTATAATATTAATTAATAAAAAGTTTATGGTAAAAAGAATGCGATCTTTTTTTGCGGTGGTTATGTTGGTAATCGCTGCTACTGTTAACGCTCAGGTCACTACCTCGTCAATGAGTGGAAAGGTGGTCGATCAAAGCAATGAAGCCATTATCGGCGCGACGATTCAGGCTATTCATGAGCCGTCCGGCACCCATTATGGGGCCATTACCAATGTGGACGGCCGTTATTCCATCCAGGGCATGCGTGCCGGCGGCCCTTACAAAGTAGAAGTTTCTTATGTAGGTTATCAATCAGTGGTTTACAAGAGCATCAATCTCCAGTTGGGAGAGAATTACGTATTGGATGCGAACTTGAAGGAGTCTACCGAACTGCTGGATGAAGTAGTGATAACCGCTTCCAAGAGCAGTAATATGAAGTCTGACCGCGCCGGAGCGGTGACTAATGTCGATGCGGCCAGAATGTCGGAAGTACCTACGGTGAGCCGCAGCATGAATGATATCATGCGTCTGACCCCTCAGGGAGCCAATATCGGTAGCGGTTTCTCAGTGGGTGGAGGTAACTACCGCCAGTCTTATGTCACTGTAGACGGAGCCGCTTTCAATAATGCCTTCGGTATCGGCTCGAACTTGCCGGCAGGCGGTTCGCCTATCTCTCTGGATGCGTTGGAACAGATTTCCGTTTCCACCACTCCCTTTGATGTCCGTCAGAGCGGGTTTACAGGAGGTGCCATCAACGCCGTGACAAAGAGTGGTACGAATGAGTTCAAAGGTACAGCCTATATGTATACTTCCAATACCCACCTTACCGGTAATAAGGTAGAGGACTATGAGCTGACCCGCAACCGTGACCACAGTACCACCTACGGAGCTTCTTTGGGAGGTGCGATCATTAAAAACAAGTTATTCTTCTTCGTGAACGGCGAATATCAGGATAATGTGCAGGCAGGTCCGTCGGGCATAGCGCGTAGCGGCGCCAATGACGAATGGAGCACCAACGGCATCGTGCACCGTCCGTTCGAGAACACCACAACGGTAGGCGGCCGTACCTTTGTGGGGATGAACAACATCAGCCAATACCTGTCGGAAAAATACAACTATAATCCGGGACGTTATCAAGGATACTCTTTGGAAACTCCTTCTTATAAGATCATGGGGCGTCTGGACTGGAACATCAACAACAACAACAAGATTAATTTCCGTTTCACCCATACCCATTCCAAGTATTCTTCCAACCCTTCCTCTTCCACCACTCCGTTTAAGGATTCAATCATTTATCCGGGCGGAGTAGACGGCAGTGCGGGTAAGAGCAGTTCGGGACGTACAGCGAATGCCGGTATGTATTTTGAAAGCTCACGCTACATGCAAGAGCAGAACTTCACTTCCATAGCTTCCGAATGGAATTCAAAGTGGGGCGCAATCAATAACGCCTTGCGTTTTACTTATTCTTATCAGAACGAACCTCGTACTTACGAAGGTGGAACATTTCCTACGGTGGATATTCTTGACCAAGGCTCCCTGTATGCCTCATTTGGCCCGGACCCCTTTACAGAAGGGAACTTGCGCCAGGTGAAGACCTTTGTCATTACCGATGAATTCAATTTCTCCAGCGGTATCCATAACTTTATGGGCGGTATCCAGTTTGAGTCCAATAAGGCAGTGAACGGATTCATGCAGGCGGGTAGCGGTTATTATGTCTATTCCTCTTGGGATGATTTTGTGAACAACAGAGCTCCGGCTGCTTTCGGTGTCACTTATTCCAACACCGGGGACGGTTCCCAGTTCCTGGCGAACATGAAGTACCAGCAGCTTTCTTTCTATCTGCAGGACCAGATGAATATCACAGACAACTTCAGACTGACTGCCGGGGTGCGTTTCGAACTGCCCATTTATCCGGAGCTGAAGAACAACTATAACAAGAATTTCGCACAGATTGACTTTGACGGATATCATTACGCCACAGACCAGTTGCCTTCATCCTACCAGCTGACCGCCTCCCCCCGTATCGGCTTCAACTGGGACCTTACAGGCGAGCGTAAGTATGTATTGCGTGGCGGTAGCGGTTACTTCATCGGCCGTCTGCCGTTCGTATGGCTGGTTTCGGCAGTAGGTAATGCCAATTGCGGACAAAGCACCTATTATTATAACGAGCAGAAGGACGCTAAGTACGGACAACCGAGTTTCCACACCAGCGTGGCTGATATGTTGAAAGATCCTAACTTGAACCTTCCGGCGGCTACCGATCCTGCCGCACCTTCCGGAGCCACCATCATTGACCGCGACTTGAAGATGAATGCCACTTGGAAGTCATCATTGGCTTTTGATGCAAAACTTCCCGGAGACATTGACTTTACGTTGGAAGGTATTTTCAGCAAAGAGTTCAATCCGGCTACAGTGACCAATTTGGGACGTAAGTTTAAAGGAGAGCAGGAGATAGCTCCGGGTGATGTCCGCAGAATGTTTGAGTACTCCAATGCGAACAAGACGGATGCTTATTATATCACCAATGCGGGAAACAGCGCTTATTATTACTCACTCACCGCCTCACTGGCCAAGACATTTGATTTCGGCCTGCATCTTTCCGCTTCCTACACCCGTTCTTATGCCAAGTCGTATGGCGACGGCATCGGCGACCAGGTGAACTCGGCTTATTACAACAACCGTTACTCTGTCAACGGAAATAATGACACGGAGACCGGCTACGGTACGTATGTATCGCCCAACCGTGTGCTGGCTTCCGCCGCTTACCGTATTAAATACGCCAAGAATTTCGCTTCCTCCTTGTCTTTGATTTATGAGGGTATGAACATGGGCTATGCCGGAGGATATTCCGCCGCCCGTTATTCCTATACATTCACCGGAAATATTGTAGGCGATTACGGCTCAAACAACTTGCTGTACATTCCGGCATCCCGCGAGGCGCTGGATAAGTGGAACTTTGCCGATTATACTGACAGCAAGACGGGTGAGGTGACTTATTCTGCCAAGGAGCAGCGCGATGATTTCTGGGCTTACATTAATGAGGACAGTTATCTGAAAGGCCGTAAAGGCAAGTATGCCGAACGCGGAGGAGCCATCATGCCTTGGCATCATCAGCTGGATTTGAAGTTCAATCAGGATTTCTTCCTCAATGTAGGGGGCAAGCGCAATACCTTGCAGTTCGGAGTGGATATCAAGAACTTCCTGAACTTGCTGAACAGCGACTGGGGAATTTATAAGACGGTGAACAATACTTCCTTGTTGAGCTATAAGGGCGGCGCTTACCAGTTCCAGAAGAACGGAGGAAAGAAACTGACTGATACGTATTCCAATCTGAACAGTTTCAATTCTACGTATTCCATACAGTTCAGTGTCCGTTATATCTTTAACTAAATGAAATAGCCTGTATCAGACAATACAGGAACAGGATAGAGAGGCGTACCCATGAAGGTGCGCCTCTTTTTGTATGCACATTCTTTCGTTTTCTTTTTGCTCTGTCATTTTGAAAGTGAGAGAGTCTGAATGAAAGTGACCTGTCGTTTTGTCGTAGGGACGGGCCGGATTTGTCCGGATCAGTGGATACGGCTTTGGGAATAAGGTATGCTGAAAATAATTCCGGCGGTTTCCATTTGCGCTTCTCTCTACAGTAATCATGTGGCAGTTGCTCTGGATTTTCCGGACAGTTTTCCCCTCTTTTGAGGCGGCTTTTTGTTCTTTTCTTAACATAATTGTCATATTTCGCCTAAAAAGTACCCTTTTCGTTTAAATAATCTAATATAAATTCAATTTATATGAATTAAATTTTTATCTTTGTCTTTCCTATTGGGAATGAAATACTAACTAATTAATTTAAATCAAAGACAAAATTATGAGAAATCATCTAAAGCATTTCCTCCTGTTGGCAGTTCTGACAATCTGTTTCACTGCTACGGCTGTTGCGCAAGGAACAGTAAAAGGTAAAGTAGTAGATGCCGAGAACAATGAGCCATTGATTGGTGCCACTGTATCGGTCAGCGGTACGACACTGGGTACTGTAACGGATATTGACGGTAACTTTGTGTTGAAACTTACCTCTTCTAAGGCTACTCTTGTATTCAAGTACTTGGGATACAACGAAATTACGCATCAAGTAAAAGGAAGCAATACGATAGACTTGGGTGAGGTCAAGATGTCTCCAGATGCTATTGGTTTGGGTGAGGTCAGTGTTATTGCCTCTATTATAAAGAGCGACCGTCAGACTCCTATTCCTATTTCTAACGTGAAACTGGCCAAGATAGAGGAGAAAATAGGTAATTTGGAATTCCCCGAATTGCTGAAATCAGTTCCTTCGGTGTATGTAACCCGTGAAAGTGGTGGCTATGGTGATTCCCGTATCAATATGCGTGGTTTTGATTCGTCCAACCTAGGCGTGCTGATCAATGGTGTGCCCATCAACGGCATGGAAAACGGTAAGGTTTATTGGTCTAACTGGTCCGGTTTGTCTGATGTGAGCCAGTTTATTCAGGTACAGCGTGGTTTGGGTGCGTCAGCATTAGGTATTTCTTCTGTGGGAGGAACCATGAATATGGTTACTAAAAGTACCGAAGCCCAAAAAGGTGGATCAGCTTATTTCGGTATTGGTAACGATGGTTTCCGCAAGTATTCGGTTTCTTTCTCTACCGGACTGATGGACAACGGATGGGCTATTACATTCATGGGGGCGCTGAATACGGGAGATGGTTACGTGAAAGGTACCAATTATGAAGGATGGACTTACTTTGGAAATATCTCGAAGGTAATCAACGATCATCATAAATTGTCATTGACAGCTTTTGGAGCTCCTCAGTGGCACAACCAGCGCTCGACCATGCACTATATCGAGGATTACAAGAATAGTCCCGATGGCGGACGTTTCAATAACGGATATGGTTATATCAACGGTGAAGCGGTAGGTAGCGGTTATGGCTATAATTATTATCATAAGCCTCAGGTTTCTTTGAATCATTACTGGACTATCGACGATAAATCGACACTGACCACTTCTCTATACGGCTCAATGGCTACAGGCGGCGGACGCCGTGCACGTGGCGCGATGAGTAATTGGCTGACTATTGATAACAATACCGGCCGTCCCAAGGATGGTGCCATGATGACTCCGGACGGTTTGTTCGACTACGAACGTGCTATGGCTGCCAATGCGGCTTCTCAAAACGGGTCGCAGGTGATTTTTACCAATGCTGTCAATGACCATGACTGGTATGGCATGCTGAGTTCCTATAAGAATCATCTGACTGAGAACCTGACTCTTACGGGAGGTGTTGACTTACGTTACTATAAAGGGTATCATACAGAGGAAATTGATGATTTGCTGGGTGGTGAGTTCTATCTGCAGACCTCGCCGCTGGCATTCCAAACCAAGAACCAGTTGCTGAAAGTGGGTGACAAGTTCAATTACTATAGCATTGGAGAGATATTCTGGGGTGGTGTTTTTGCACAGGCTGAATATAATACCGACAAGTGGTCGGGATTCCTGTCGGCATCATTGACTGAAGAGGCTTATAGATATGATGACCGTGGTGGTACGGATTCAAGATACTCTGCCACGGGTGCGGATAAACTGGACAGAGTGTCCAGCCTTCAGAATTTCCTGCCTTGGAGCGTGAAGGGTGGTTTTAACTATAAGTTCAATGACAACCACAATGTATTTGTCAATGCAGGATATTTTACCCGCGCGCCTTTCTTCAACTCTGTCTTTGCAAGCAATACGGCAGCTCCCGAAAAGGATGTACCCTACGAAAAAATTACTACGTTTGAATTGGGTTATGGATTTAGCACGGAACAGGTCAATATTGCATTGAATGGTTATTACACTCAATGGATGGATAAGTCCTTGCGCCGTAAGATCGGTCAGGAATATGCCAACCTTACAGGCTTGGACGCTGTTCACATGGGTGTGGAGCTGGAAGCGACTTACCGTCCTGTCAAGTCCTTTGAATTGAAAGGTATGTTCTCTTTAGGCGATTGGAAATGGAAAGATGATATTCACTTCACTATGTATGATGAAGCGAATAATCCTATCGGAACATACGACGCTTATCTGAAAGATGTCCATGTGGGTAACTCCGCACAGCTCACTTCCGCATTGAGCGCTTCTTGGGAACCGTTCAAAGGATTTAAAATCTCGGCCGACTACAACTTCTTCGGCAAGAACTATGCAGACTTCGATCCTCAGAACCGGGTGAATGAAGCGGATGCCGGTATTGACTCCTGGAAGTTGCCAGATTATGGTACGATTGATTTGGGCATGAACTATCGTTTCAATATTACCAAAGATATCCGTGCCATCGTATACAGTAATGTATATAATTTGACTAATACGGAATATATAGCCGATGCTAAGGACGGTACGAACCATGACTGGAAAACTGCATTGGTATATTATGGCTTCGGTACTACATGGTCTGCCGGTTTTAAAGTAATCTTTTAATCTCTAAAATAGTCAATAAATATGAAGTTAAAATATAATTTAATTGCATGGTCTTTGTTGGGATTCTTTGCTGCGGCATGTGATCCCATGGACGATATTTATAATGAAATCGATGCGGAAGGTACAACGAACACCCAGACGATGGCGGAATATGTACTGACTGATGCCGATTACGAAACGATCAGCTCTGCAGCGGCGAAGGCTGCCACTTCGGATGCTGAAAAAGCCTTGGCGAATGCCGTCAAGACGGATAAGGCTCTGAACGAGTTTGCATCGGCTGAGAAGTATGTTCCTTCCATCATCGCGAAGATGCTGCCTTCATGGGGGAAAGGTTCTTCGGTAGGAGTGACCTATAACTATCAGAATACTCCTTCCGATTACGTACTGGAGTATAGGACAGTGACTAATACTTCTTTGGGTGATAAGGATTATGAGGCTTTGTGGGGTGAAGGCTCTCCCGTGAAGTTCCTGGCTCCGGCACATGCTCCAGCTACCGTATTGCCCGGGTGGCTGGCCGGTCAGTATAAGGATGCGGCAAAAGGTGATCTTGTGCTGGTGGATTACAAATATGACGATGTTGACCCTGAATTTACAGGTGAGGATTTGTACTCTCAGGACTTTGAAACGGTTGAAAAAGACAAAGATATCGTATTGGAAGGCTGGGAGCAGGTGACATTGAAAGGTGATAAAAAATGGCAGGGAAAGATCTATAGCAATAATGGTTATGCACAATTCTCGGCCAACAATTTTGAGGGTGAAGTGGATACTTGGTTCATTTCTCCGGCAGTAGCAGTGACGAGCAAAGATGCCGGACTGTCTTTCGACATAAAGTTCGGATACTATAATGCAGATTGTCTGGATGTATTGGTTTCCGATACATATGCGGGAAATGGTTCGATTGATATGGCACAGTGGACTAGCGTGAAAGACCAGTTCACTTTCCCTGAAGGGCCTGCCAACGGCTACAACGATAATTTTGTGAATGTAGGGAAAGCCGGTCTGGAGGCATACAATGGTAAAAGCGTTTATGTTGCGTTCCGCTATGTAGGCGAGGGGCCCAAGGCGAAAACCACTACTGTTCAGCTCGATAATGTAAGTATTTCATCGGCTGTATTGGCTCCGACGAATGAAAAGCCTTATAATGCATTGTATCAGTTTGACGGAACGGATTGGAAGGTTAAAGAAGATAGCAGATTGGTTGTAGTGGCTCCTGCCGATTATGACGCTATGGGAAGCCCGGGCAGTCATGATAACTTCAGCACTTCGGATGCTCCGGAGAATTATCTGCCCCAGTTCCTGGCTCAGAAATTTCCATATGCCCAGGAAGGGGATTCAAAAGCCGTCATGTACAAATATTATAATAAGGTAACGACGATTGAGGTGGACGAGTATTTGTTCAAGGAGGGTACATGGGTTCTGAATAACAATATTGAACTGAAAGAAAAAGTGAATTTTGTACATAATGGAACCGAGTGGTTGTTTGATCCGACGGTAACGAAATCATTGGCTTCCGAAGATTATTTGATTTTGGAAAATTGGGTGAAAGCGAATAAAGATGCTGGGTATATGGATGCCAAATATGGAAACTCGGAATACTGGTTCGGTGGCAGCTCTTATTATGTAAACTTCAATATCCAGTTGGCTAAACGCCGTTCGAATGACCCCGATGGGGTGGTGCCGGCAGATGATAAAGAGGCTGAGGCTTATTTGTTGTCTATGGTTCAGGAGGGTATTGAATTGATCTTGGCAACAGAGTATCCTACAGCCGGCGCGCAAGTAAGTGGGGTTGATTGTTTCTATGTCATTTCTGCAAAAGTGTATAATGGGCTTGAAACATTTACTTATACTTATACTTTTAAAGGTTTAGGAAATGCTAAATTTGAACTGCAAGGTGAGCCTGAAGTAACAAAATAAGGTTTTAAATTTGAAGATAAATAAAGGGGCTGGTCGTGAATGACAGCCCCTTTATTGTTGCTTACAGTTTATAAGTAAAGGATGTGAACTCATCGTTAGAGGGTAGAAAAGTAGCGACCTCAAGCCTGTTGCATGATATTTCTTTGAATATTTACAGGCTGTAAGTTAAAAACATAAGGAGTTAACCGGCAGGACAGTCCTTTTTCTTTTTTATTACGAAACTCTTTATACAGTTATTCCCGTCTTTGTATAAATGCTTTCTCCCTATAGAGGTGAGTGACATATTGGAACATTAACAATTTATTAGCAGATAACTTTCTTGAAATCCGCTTTTTTTCGTTCCTTTGTATTGAACTGCTTTCAACAGAATTAAAATAACTTTAAATATCAAACGCTTATGTGTAGTGAAGGATTGCGTGAAAGATATGTAAGTCCCTAGACGGACTTTGCATTCAAATTATTGTTTGGAACCGACTTGAACAAAGAGATTCTTATTGGCTTCTTGAATGCCTTGTTCGATGGCAAGCAGGTCATTGAGGATGTCATCTACTTGAATACAGAGCATCTGGGCAGCAAAGAGACTGACCGCCGGGCTGTCTTTGATGTCTATTGTGAAAATGAAAAAGGAGAAAAGATTCTGATAGAAATGCAGAGAGGGGAGCAACAGTTTTTCAAGGACCGGAGTATTTATTATGCTACCTATCCTATCAGGGAACAGGCTATTAAAGGGGAAATCTGGAACTATGAACTGAAAGCAGTGTATGTGATCGGTATCTTGAATTTTGCCTTGGATGATGTTTCGTCTTCCGGCTTCCGCCATGAAGTGAAGCTGATGGATACAACTACTCATGAAGTGTTTTTTGACAAACTGACTTTTGTGTATCTGGAAATGCCTAAATTCCATAAAACCGAGCAGGAGTTGGATACGTTGTTTGATAAATGGATGTTTGTGCTCAAGAATCTGGCCCGTTTGATGGAACGTCCTACTTCCCTTCAAGAACGTGTGTTCAACCGGCTGTTTGAGGCTGCCGAAATTGCTCAGTTCTCAAAAGAGAACCTTTATGCCTATGAGGAGAGTTTGAAAGTATATAGAGATTGGAACAATGTGATTAATACAGCTATTCAGAAAGGCATTGCAGAAGGTGAATGGATGAAAGCCAAAGCTATTGCAGGAAATTTGAAGAATGCCGGGCTTTCCATAGCTGAAATCGCAAAAGTTACCGGACTTTCGGAAGATGAGATAAACTCCCTTTGATTCCTCGGATAAGAGCATAAAAAAACTCCTCCGATATAGATCAGAGGAGCTGTTCTTTTTGAAGTAAAATTGAATTATGCTTCAGCAGGAGCTTCAGTAGCTTCAGCAGCAGGTGCTTCTTCAGCAGGAGCGTTAGCGGCTTCTGCTTCAGCTTTGGCAGCGGCTTCAGCAGCTTTCTTCTCAGCTACTTTCTTGGCAATTTCTTCATTTACTTTCTTTTCAGCTTCCAAACGAGCTTTTGCTTCAGCTTTCTTTGCTTCATCCAGTTTAGCCTTCAAAGTAGCCAGACCAGATTGTTTGTTGTTCTTCCAAGCTTCGAATTTAGCTTCAGCTTCTGCTTCTGTGAATGCGCCTTTGGCAACACCGCCCAGCAAGTGCTTTTTCATGTAAACACCTTCTTTTGACAAGATGTTACGTACTGTGTCAGTAGGCTGTGCACCGCACATTACCCAATGAAGTGCGCGTTCAAAATTCAAATCTACTGTGGCAGGATTGGTATTAGGGTTGTAAGTACCAATTTTTTCAGTAAATTTACCATCACGTGGAGCTCTTACGTCTGCGATAACGATTGAATAAAACGCATAGCTTTTGCGTCCGTTTCTTTGCAATCTGATTTTAGTTGCCATTTCTAAATAATGTTTTTATAATTAATGATTTGAATTAATGCTAATAACCCGTATTAGCGGGTGCAAAGGTAAGACTTTTCTTTTGAATCGCAAAGACTTGGATGAGATAAAATATAATTTTTATACAAAGGTGAACGGACATAGTGTTAATCGCTAGAAAAATTATATATTTGCAACAGTTACAATTTAACTAAAAAATAAAAATTATGATTTCACAAAAATTACAAGAAGCAATTAATGCTCAGATTGTAGCCGAAATGTGGTCGGCCAATCTTTATCTTTCCATGTCTTATTTCTTCGCTGCGAAAGGCTATGAAGGTTTTGCTTCATGGATGAAAGCGCAGGCTCATGAGGAGAGTGATCATGCTGATGTGTTGGCGCAATATGTGATGAAACGTGGCGGACAAGCCAAGGTGGGGGCTGTGGATGCTGTTCCTCAGGAATGGGCTTCTCCGCTGGATGTGTTCGAGCATGTATACAAGCATGAATGCCATGTTTCCGAATTGATTGACAAACTGGTAGATGTTGCTTCTGCTGAAAAGGACAAGGCTTCTCAGGATTTCTTGTGGGGATTTGTACGTGAGCAGGTAGAAGAGGAAGCTACCGTTCAGGGTATTTTGGACAAGATCAAGCTGGGTGGTGATGTGGCTTTGTATCATTTGGATATTCAACTTGGCGCAAGAAAATAAGCGAAAGAGAAACGAATGCCTGTTTTTTGTCTTCTGCAGATAAAGATGCAGGTGTTTATCGGAAATAGAAAGTGGGTGTGTCAAAATCCAGTTTTTGGAAATATGAATTTATAATTTGAGCATCCTAAAAGACTAAAGAAAGGGTCGCATCAAACTCTGTATTGGTACAACCTTCCGCGATAGCGTATAAGCTATAAAAAAGATAGCCGTCCAGATTTTGGGGCGGCTATTTTTGTGTCTGCTTCCATTTGCCCGGAAGTAAATCACGATATTTTTCTATAGAGGTATTGGGAAACCATGCGGCACAACGGTCTATAATGTCGCATAGGTATTCAAATACGTTTATACCACACCTGTGACAGGTAATGGCCAATGAATAAGTGTTATAATTACTATCTGTAACTTTTCGGAGCAGTCATTTTTGTTTTGACACATTCATCTCCTTGCTTTTTTACAGTATTTCTCTCAACCATTTTTCTAATTCTCCCGTCCATTGGCGCTTATAGGTAAAGCTGTCACGGAAGCCCCAGCCGTGGCCGCCGATAGGATAGGTGTGGAGGGAAGCAGGGACTTTATTCTTTACCAGTGCCAGGTAATAGCTCACGCTGTTGCTGACGGGTACAGCTCCGTCATCGCTGCTATGCATGATGAAGGCGGGAGGAGTGTCGCCTGTTACTTGCAGTTCATTGGAGTAAAGTCTCACTAGCTCTTCTGACGGGCTTTTTCCTAAAAGATTGTCACGTGAGCCCTTATGGCAGTTGGACAGATCCATGCTTATGACGGGATAAAACAGGATCTGAAAATCCGGACGCGTTCCGGCTGTATAGTGGGTGGCTGCCGTACTGGCCAGATGTCCGCCCGCAGAGGCCCCCATGATACCCACTTTTTGAATATGCCATTCGTTGGCGTGTTCTCTCATCAGCCGGATAGCCTGATGGGCGTCGCTCAACGGTACATCATGGTGTCCGTTTGGCATACGGTATTTCAATACGGCGTATGTGATGCCTTGTGCGTTGAACCAGTCTGCCATATCGTGCCCTTCGTGATTCATTGCCAGGCGTATGTATCCCCCTCCGGGACAAGCCACGACTGCCAGTCCGTTCGGTTTGGCTGCCGGATAAATGGTAAGGGTAGGCTCACTGACATTGGAAATCCGGTTGTTCTCTAATTTCTGCTCGGGAGTGGTGATGCCGTTGGAGTTGGGGGCGCCATCGGGCCATAATTCCAACTCTACAGGTTTCTGGGCAGATAATGCGGTAGAGATTGCAAGTAAACTCATTAGTAAGATTCGTTTCATATAGCTTTTATTTTCACGGTATTTGAAAAAGGGTTATTTTTTCTTTATATGCATACTGGCTTTAACCAGCCATATGATCAGGAGGATATAGGCGGCCATTGACAGCACTTCGCTCAACGGGTTGCTCAGCCATTCTTCGTTGATCAGATTGATACCGCCAAAGCGCATGGCGGCACTGACAACCCCCATCAATGCGCCTCCGGCTATGAATCCGGATGCCAGCAAAGTTCCCTTCTCGCCACGTTCGGCGTTCACCGCCTCGTCTTTGCTGCGGGTAGTGACATACCAATTCACCGCTCCACCTACCAGCAACGGCAGGTTCAATTCCAGTGGAATGAACATACCCAGCGCAAAAGCCAGTGCGGGTACTTTGAAGTAGGTCAGCACCAATGCCAGCACAGCGCCTATTCCGTAAAGCAGCCAGGGAGCGCCTACACCGTTCATCAGCGGGTCTATTACGGCTGCCATCGCGTTGGCCTGCGGAGCTGCCAATGCGCCGGTGGAGAAGCCGTAGGTCTTGTTCAGGATCATGATGACGCCGCCCACAGTTGCTGCCGATACTAGTGTGCCGAGGAATTTCCATGTTTCCTGTTTGGCAGGAGTACTGCCCAGCCAGTAACCTATTTTCAAGTCTGTGATGAATCCGCCTGCCATAGAGAGTGCCGTACAAACCACACCACCCATAACCAGTGCAGCAACCATGCCGGTAGCACCTTTCAGTCCAACGGCAACCATTACTACTGAGGCAAGTATCAGTGTCATCAGTGTCATTCCCGATACAGGGTTAGTGCCGACTATGGCGATAGCGTTGGCTGCTACGGTGGTGAACAGGAATGCAATGCCGGCTACGAGCAGGATGGCTACAATGCTGTGTAATACATTTCCATGCATCACATCAAAAAAGAAGAACAGTAAGATCAGCAGGATGGTGAAGATGGACCCGAAGGCGATTATTTTCATGGAAAGGTCTTTCTGCGTGCGGATGACGTTTGCTTCCACCTTCTTGCCGCCCATCTCTTTGGCGGCCAGTCCCACAGCACTCTTTATAATGCCCCATGAGCGCACGATACCGATCACACCGGCCATGGCGATACCACCGATACCGATACTTTTGGCATATTCCTTGAATATAAGTTCGGGTGACATTTCGCTGATGGTTTGTGTCAAGGCCGGATTCCATGCATTCAGCACTTGGTCGCCGAACAACAGGGCCATACCTGGAACAATAACCAGCCATACCACCAATGAACCGGCACAAATGATAGCCGCGTATTTCAAGCCGACAATATAGCCTAGGCCTAATACTGCTGCACCGGTGTTTATTTTCATCACCAGTTTGGCTTTTTCGGCAACCATCTCACCCCAGCCGCATACGCGGGTGGTGAAGTTTTCATTCCACCAGCCGAATGTAGCTACAATGAAATCGTACAGACCTCCTATTAGTCCTGCAAAAAGCAATGGCTTTGCCTGGCTTCCGCCTTTCTCGCCGGAAACAAGCACTTGCGTACTGGCAGTGGCTTCGGGGAAGGGATATTCGCCATGTTTGTCGCTGACGAAATATTTACGGAAGGGGATGAGGAACAGGATCCCCAAAATACCTCCCAGCAGTGAGCTGACAAACATCTGAAAGAAGTTGACTGTCATTTCGGGGTATTTGTCCTGCAATATATAAAGGGCGGGCAATGTGAAGATGGCTCCTGCCACTATGACTCCCGAACAGGCACCGATGGATTGGATGATGACATTCTCACCTAACGCGTTTTTACGCTTGGCGGCTCCCGATACACCTACGGCGATGATGGCGATAGGGATGGCGGCTTCAAAAACCTGTCCCACTTTTAATCCCAGGTAAGCTGCGGCCGCCGAGAATAATACCGCCATGGCGATACCCAATAGCACAGACCATAGGTTTACTTCGGGATATTTTTTGTTTGGTGACATGATGGGGTGATATTGTTCCCCCGGTTTCAGAGGTCGGAACGCGTTATCGGGCAATCCAACCGATTTTTCTTCTTCTTGTTTCATGTTTCTCTATGTTGTTATTTTTGAAATTTATCATAATAAATGCCCAAAAATAGTGAAAAAATAGAGAAACATCCTCATGATTTGATTAGAATATCTGAAATTTCAATCCAAATGATAGTCTCAGATAGTCATCGGGTTTCAAATAACTGTTGTTGAACGCACTGACAACGTATAAATCGCATGTGCTGATTTCGTAGAATGCGGTGATGCTTTTAGAGAACTTCCGGTACTTTTCGGGCACATCGAAACGGACGCGTTGTCCCAGAAAGATATGGGTGCGGATACGGGTGGAAAATCCGTAGTATCCACGGGGATAGCGCTCAGGTTCGCTTGTCCAGAAATCATCGCTGAATACGGTGTTGAAATAGATTCCGGTAGTCAGCGGTTCCAGCGAGAAGTCTTTGCCCAGCCAGATACTCCACGGGATATAATTCTGTTTCAAGGTCATGGTCATCTTGAAATGTTTGGATGAGTAGCGGGGGATGAAGCCCAAAAGAAGATCGGTTTCCCATTGGCCTCTTTTTCCATAATCCCAGCCTATGCCCCAGGATAACAGGCCCATTCCACCGGCGTACTGTAATTTGGTGTGGGTGGGGATCAAAGCTTCCCACGCACGCCTGTAACGGTGTACGCGCTTGTCGTATTTATGGTGCCGGTTTGGCATTTGGGTTACAATATCTTCCTCTTGGTTTTGAACGGAAGGAGAGGAGACAAGTATGTTGTCTTTGGATAAGATGGAGTAAAGTGTATTATTTTCTTGGGCTTGTGCCGTAAAAGGCAATAGTGGCCACAATAGGTTCAGAAATATCTTTTTAAAATTCAACTGTTTCATAATCGTAGGTTCCATCTTCTTTAATGGTGAATAATAAGTAGATGCGTTTGTCTATGCAGGGGCATTGGAAATACAGAACTCCGTCGTTGAATAGATCATCTACTGCGAATTTGTGTTCATGGCCGTAAAGACAGAACTGGACTTTGGGGAACTGGTTGACGTATAGTTGGAAGATTTTTGCTACATTGTTGTTGAATACAAATTCAAAAGGTTTTACGTGCATTGCGAATACCGTTTTTTCTATTTCAGGCGACAGGTTGTTCAGTTCATTTTCTATAAAATTGAAATCGGGAACCGGTTCCGAATAATCATATTCCATCGCATTGGTATTGAGGCAGATAAAGCGTACATTTCCGGCTGTGAAGGCGAAGTTGGGATCTCCATAAATGGCTCTGTATGCGTCTTCACCTGTACCCAGGCAGTCGTGGTTGCCTAAAAGGCATACGTAGGGCATCTGGAATTTGTTAAATATGTCCCGCATCCATATGAATTCTTTTGTGACGCCGAAATCGGACTGGTCTCCTCCGTGAATGACAAAGTCTATGTCACCACGGGCATTGAGGGCTTTTACAACATCTTCGGTAGAGTTGTACCATCGTTGGGTATCACTGATCATGGCAAAGCGGATTGTTTTTTTGCCTTGCATTTTGTTTTCTATCAACTGGATGTTTTTGTTGGTCAGTTCTCTTTCTCCTGTAATATGTACATCGTATGGATGGGTTTCCAGCATGTCACAGCCACTGAAACAGAGGGCCAGCAGGACAAAGAATAAT
>ENA-UOJN01001579-UOJN01001579.1-human-gut-metagenome-genome-assembly--contig:-C125IIP-NODE-1579-length-15981-cov-25.396647_pt1 | contig 15981 bp, 13 predicted proteins | sample MGYA00242350_ERZ723897 | MGnify/ENA metagenome assembly ERZ723897 | reverse complement strand
ATTATTGCAGATGAAAGTTGATTGCAAAAGGTACTTGCTATGGATCGTTTACAATTTGATAATTAAATATAACAGTTATTAAATTTCCTAAAATATGTGAAATATCAACTGGGATTTATTTTTCAGTTTTATAATCTGGTGCCGAACCTGACGGTAAAGGAGAACATACAGGTCTGTCAGTACCTGACGAAGAATCCCTTAGAGTTGGAGGAATTATTGCAGGTACTTGGTCTCATGGAGCATCAGAATAAGTTTCCGGCACAACTCTCCGGAGGTCAGCAGCAGCGTTGCGCCATTGCCAGAGCACTCATCAAGAACCCCAGCCTTTTGTTGTGCGATGAGCCTACGGGAGCTTTGGATTCCAAAACATCCAGAGATATTCTGATGCTGTTGGAGGATATTAACAGACAGTATGGTACTACCATGTTGATCGTTACGCATAATAATTCCATTAAAAATATGGTGCATCAGGTCATCATGATCAAGGATGGACAGATCAGCAAGAATTACCGGAATGAGAAGCGGATTCCGGCGGCAGAACTGGAGGATTTGTAGGATGCAGAGGATATTGAGTAAACGGGTACTCCGGGATATCAGGGGAAATCTCCTGCGATATCTGGCACTGTTTTTCCTGGTGGCACTGGTCATGTATATGGTAGTGGCAATCGTAGGAGCAGCAGAGACGATCATGCAGGGAACAAAAGAGAGTGGCAGGATTCATCATAGGGAGGATGGACAGTTTGGAGTATTTGTCCCACTGACAGACGATGAGATCGCTCAGATTACGGAGAAAGGTGTGACATTACAGAGAGATTTTTCCCTGGATTTTCATTTGGGACAGTCTACGCTCCGTGTCTACCGGGCGAGAGAGACCGTAGATCTGTTCGTCCCGTCTCAGGGCAGCAAGGTACCGGCGCAGGGGGAAATCCTGCTGGAACAGCACTATGCGGAAAAGCATGAACTGGGGTTAGGGGATACCCTTACCGTAGGCGGCAGAGATTTCACTGTTACGGGAATCGGCAGTACACCGGATTACGATGCAGCCTATGAAAAAACATCGGATACCACTGTGGACAGCAATCTGTTCGGAGTTGGATTCGTCACGGCAGAGGATTACGAAGCGTTAAAGGTGGGCGGAGAGAATTTCCGGACGGAGGATTATACTTATACATATCTGCTGAATGATGCCATGACAGATCAGGAACTGAAGGAGTTGTTACAGTCTTTTGAACTGGACCGGAGCAAAGTGACAGATACCTATTTCCTGGAAATGTTAGCGGATGCGGAAGAGACAAAGAATGATATCCAGGATGGCATCCGGGAACTCTTAGATGGTGTGAATGAACTGGCAGATGGCGTAGACGAACTGGCAGAACATAATGCTGAGCTGACGGATGCGGCGGATACGCTGTTTGATGCCATGCTGGAGCAGGTAAATGACAGCCTGAAGGATGCCGGCGTGGAGGTGACGCTGACTTCGTCAAATTACGAGCAGCAGCTGAATACCATGATTGCCAATCCGCATGCATATACCGCCTCTATGCGACAGGATCTGCAGGATATAAAAAAATCGCTGGACGAACTGCAGGAGTATACGGATGGCATCAAAGCGTATACGGATGGTGTCAATGCGGCTTCCGACGGCAGTGGCAAACTGGTCGTGGGAATGGGACAGATCACTGCAAACAGTGATGCCCTGAATCAGGGAGCGGATGCTATTTTCAATGCCATTCTTGGAATGGTAAATGAACAGCTGCAGGCACAGTTTCGCACTTCCGGTTTTCCTTTTTTGGGACTGACGACGGATGGATACGGCAAGGAACTGGACCAGATGGCGACAACGTTCACACAGATGGGAGACTCGCAGGTGGCAGCACAGCTGTCCGCCGTAAAGAGCCAACTGGACACGGTAGCACAGTTTCGGGATGGCGTGAAGGCATATACGAAAGGAGTAGGGGAAGCCTCCATCGGCAACCAACAGCTGTTCTGCGGACTGAGTACCCTCTATACCGCCAGTGAAGTCGTAGTGGATGGCACGGATGCTGTGGTGGATGCACTGATCGATATGGTGGAAGCACAGCTTAAAGAAAGTGATATCACCGTAGATCTGACCGCCGATAATTATAAGGAAGAACTGGAACGTCTGACGGCAGAGGGCAGTAGTGTCGATGTCAAGCTGAAGGATTCCCTGAAGGATGCGAAGGATACCCTGGCGGATCTGGAGGATTTCCGGGAAGGGATCATAGATTACACGGATGCCGTAGATGAGATCGCTGACGGCAGCAGAGAACTGCGGGATGGGGTACAGGAGCTGCAGGATGAAACAGACGACATGATCGAGGAGTATTTTACTTTTGACATTGACAATCTGACACAGTTTCTCATAGCAGCTGACAATCCCAGAATGGATGCCGCTGCGGGGGATGTGATCATCAATAGGTTTGCCGGTATCCTGGCCGGAATTATTCTCATGGTCCTGTTTACTTATGTGATTTCCGTATTTGTGATACATAACATTGAAAAGGAAAGCAGTGTCATTGGTGCATTATATGCCCTGGGTGTGACCAGGGGGCAATTGCTGTTCCACTATCTGTTAAATCCCATGCTGATCTCTTTCCTGGGCGGAGCTGTCGGATGTATCCTGGGATTTTCCGAATACGGAACAGGCTGGCAGATGGGTGATAGTATCGCATATTATTCTCTGCCGCCTATGCGGATCGTAACGCCCGGATATCTGCTTTTTTACAGCCTGATCATGCCGCCTGTGACGGCAGCGGTGGTAAATTATCTGGTGATCAATAAAAAGTTAAAATGCACGGCTCTGTCACTGCTTCGTAACGAGCAGACGGCAGGAAAAGCCGGCAGAATACAGAACATGAATCTGGGAAATATGAAATTTCTGCTCAGATTCCAGATCAGACAGATGCTGCGGGAAATACGTTCTGCATTTGCTGTTGTGATCGGTATGTTCATCTGCCTGCTGATCCTGATGCTGTCCATAGACTGTGCGGTACTGTGTATCAATTTTGGAAACGCCTGTCTGGAAGAAACAAAATATGCTTATATGTATACCTATAAATATCCTACGGAGAATGTTCCGGAGGGAGGAATACCGGCGTATGTCGAGAATCTGAAAAAGGAAGCTTATGGGTATAATCTGGATGTGACAGTGCTGGGGATTGATGATGACAATCCGTATTTCCCCATAGTGACCGCCGACAAGAAAAATGAAATCGTGATATCCAGTGCTGCGGCACAGAAATTCGGTGTGAAGGTGGGCGACAAGCTGGTGCTTTCCGATGAGGTGAATGAGAGAGATTATGCTTTTACTGTGAAAAATATTGTGAATTTTACATCCGGCGTCTATGTTTTCCTGGATAGGGATGTCATGCAGGAATTGTTTGATCAGGAGGACGATTATTATAATGTAGTGTTTGCGGATCATGCACTGGATATTGATAATGGCAGATTATATGCCACAGTAACCAAAGAAAATGTGGAGGAAAGTTCACAGATTTTTACAGATATGATGGGACCGATGGTGATAATGCTCGTGGCAATATCTGCGCTGATTTTTATGATCGTCATGTACCTGATGATGAAAGTTATGATCGATCGTTCCGCCTTTTCCATTTCACTGATGAAAGTATTCGGTTACCGTAGAAGGGAGATCCGAAGACTCTATCTGGATGGGAATTTCTATGTGATTCTGTTGGGGGCGCTGATCTGTGTTCCGCTGGCAAAATGGAGCATGGATCTGGTGTATCCGTATTGCATTGCAAATGTTGCTATCGGCATGGACTTAAAGTTCACACCGCAGATATATATCATGATTTATGGTGGAATTTGGTTATGCTACATGGTGATCAATTTCCTATTGGTAGGCAGATTGAATAAGCTGGTACCCGCAGAGGTATTAAAGAACAGAGAGTAACCTGGAAATTTATGGAAAAGAGCAGGCCGTCGGACTGCTCTTTTGTGTTGCTTTCAAATCACTATAAAAAATGAAATTTCTACTGCCTTTTAAGATGTTCTTTGTTCCTTGAATGTTAAAAAAAAGTATGGTATGATATAAGGCAGAACTGAAAAACGCGGAAATTACGGAGGTTTTGCATAGAATGGAACAGTACAAGCAGGAATTTATTGAGTTCATGGTGGATTGTAAGGCATTGAAATTCGGAGAGTTTACCTTAAAGAGCGGTAGAAAGTCTCCTTTCTTTATGAACGCGGGTGCGTATGTCACCGGTTCTCAGCTGATGAAGCTGGGTGAGAGCTATGCCAAAGCAATTCATGATACGTATGGTGATGATTTTGACGTACTGTTCGGACCGGCATATAAGGGAATTCCCATCAGTGTTGTAACTGCAGTGGCTTACAGCAAATTATACGGCAAAGAGGTTCGTTACTGTTCCGATCGTAAGGAAGAGAAGGATCACGGCGCAGACAAGGGAAGCTTCTTAGGTAGTTCCTTAAAAGACGGTGACAGAGTTATCATGATCGAGGACGTTACCACTTCCGGTAAGTCTATGGAAGAGACGGTTCCCAAGGTAAGAGGAGCTGCCAACGTAGAGATCGTTGGTCTGATGGTATCCCTGAACCGTATGGAGAAGGGATTGGGCGGTAAAGTAAGCGCACTGGAAGAAATTAAGGAAAAGTACGGCTTCGATGCACATGCCATCGTGACCATGCAGGATGTTATCGATCATCTGTACAACAGACCTTACAAGGGAGAAATATACATCGACGACACCCTGAAGAAGGCAATTGATGAATATTACGCTGTATACGGTGCTTAAGTAAGTAGGAAGTAAGAAGACAGGAGGATTCCATGGAAGAGAAAATCTATAAGATCATGCGTGGAGCAGGGGCATTGAATATCGTATTGGGAGTGATCTCCCTGGTAGTCGGAATTGCGGCAGGAGTACTGCTGATCATCAGCGGCAGCAAGCTTATCTCCGGCAAATCCCGCATCCTGTTTTGAGGACAAAAGAGAAGAAAGGCGCCGTTTGGGCGCGCAGATTGGGCATTTCCACATAGGAAGTGCCCTTTTCGGGTTCCATAGGAGATGAGTATGCGGAAAAAGAATTATATTTTTACAAATAAAAAGCACTCCGATAAAGCGATCATGTCAACGATCCTGGGGATTATCAGCCTGGTGTCCCTGGGGATTGTGACCTATCTGTCTTACAGCCGGGGCGGTGTCATGCACGGTGGCTATGGTGTCACGGGAGTGCTTGCAACGATCTACTCCCTGATCGGACTGATCCTTGGCATTCTGACACTACGGGACAAGGATATTTACCGGTTCTTCCCTGTGCTGGGGACGATATTGAATGTGATTTCCCTTGGTGGCATCAGTTTTTTACTGTATCTGGGGAGCCGGCTGTAAAATCGGGTGCCCGGCAAAAATCATAGTATCAAAGTCGGGGCTATTGCCCCGGGAATCATATTAGAGCGATAAAAAAGGAGAAATGAATATATGAAAGAGCGAGAACTCTTACTGGAACGTCTGGAACTGGCGCTTCTCCGGATCCGGGAGATTCCCGGGGAGGACTGGCAGGGGGAAGCGTTACAATCCTGGAGAGAATATTTTACGGTAGTGGCAAAGTTTTTGCTCCTGATCGAAGATAACAGGAAATTCTTGGAACAGGATGGTCTGAAAACTGCCACGTTGGAAGAATTACAGCAGCGCAATCATGCCCTGTATGAAGATATTTTACCGGAAAACTACGAGAACAGTTTTGCCAATCCGGCTTATGCTGTGAAGATGCTGGGAGAGGAATTCGGAGCACTGGCGGCATTTCTGTATACAGAGATGCGCAGCCTGATCGGCTTTACCTACGAAGGACGGCTGGAAGAACTGGTGATCCGGATGGAGTTGTTCTCCGAGGTGTATGCGGCATTTTTATATGAACAGCAGGAAAAACATAAGCTCCCCACGTATGCATCCATCCGTGAGATCCTTTACTGGTTTGTCAGCGATTATGCGGATGTAGCGGCGGAAGAGCGGGTAAAGGAACTGGTATGCCCGGAAAATAATTTTGCGGCGAATATTATCCGGACGGTGGATCTGAATGATCTGCGTTATCTATATGCTTACGGTGAGTATGTGGGTGATAACGAGTTGAAAATGGCGGAATTCATGAATTCTCTGCCGGAGGAGACGATCCATACCATGGCGGATACTTACACGGAAGGGTATCGTATCGGCTTTGAAGTAACCGGTAAGGATCTGTCGAAGAAAGCAGTCGTGGATGTCCGTTATCAGCTGGGCTTTGAACGCATGATGAGAAGAGCACTGGAGAATTTTGAAAAAATGGGACTGCAGCCGGTGATCTACCGTGCAGCCTCCAGCATTTTGTACAATCCATCCATTTACAAGAATGGTTTTTACAGCGTCAGCCCCAACAGACAGTACGAGTTCGATCATAAGGACGACAGAGCCCTGTTTTTGGATAAAATGTACTGCAGCCGGAAGCAGGAAGTCATGCATACCGCGTTTGAAAAATATAAAAAGGAGGCACGCGGTTATGCCGGTCCCGCGGTGGTAGAGACCTTCGGTGAGTGTGATTTTGAGCCGGTGAACAAGCCGGAAAGCCTGAAAATGACGGATGAGCAGAGTGCTTTACTGGTAGAGAACCGCACCCAGATGGGACAGCTGCAGAGACAGTATATCATAGAAGAAGAGCGAAGCTTTACGATCATCGCCTTCCCGATTCCTGAGGTGGGTGACTGCTTTGAAGAACTGTTCCGGGAGACAATACGGATCAATACGCTGGATTATAAAAAATACCAGCGGATTCAGCAGACCATCATTGATGCCCTGGATCAGGCGGATCACTGTGAGATCAAAGGCGGTAACGGCAATCGCACAGCCCTTACGGTAAATCTTTGGAAGTTACAGGATCCTGCGAAGGAGACTATTTTTGAAAACTGTGTGGCAGATGTGAACATCCCCGTGGGTGAGGTTTTTACCTCGCCGGTACTGGAAGGGACGAACGGGGTGCTGCACGTGACCCGGGTATTCTTAAACGGACTGGAATATAAGGATCTGGAGATCACTTTTGAAAACGGTAAGATCAAGGACTACCACTGCGGGAATTTTGCCACAGAGGAAGAGAACAGTGCATTTATAAAAGAAAACATCCTGTTCCGGCACAAGACGCTGCCCTTAGGCGAATTTGCCATCGGCACCAACACCACAGCGTATGCAGCAGCAAAACGTCTGGGGGTGGAAGCCAAGATGCCGATTCTGATCGCAGAGAAGATGGGACCTCATTTTGCCGTGGGGGATACCTGCTATTCCCATGCGGAGGATGTGAAAGTATATAACCCTGACGGCAAGGAGATCGTGGCAAGAGAGAACGAGGTGGCGGCGCTTCGCAGTGTGAATCCGTCCAAGGCATATTTTAACTGTCACACAGATATTACTATCCCTTATGATGAACTGGCGGAACTGACCGCGGTGAAAAAGGATGGCGGGCGGATCACGATCATAGAAAATGGGAAATTCGTCCTGCCGGGTACGGAAGAACTGAACGAACCGTTGCAGGAACTTTCCTAAAACATAAGATTTTATAAAACCATTGCATCATTGACAAGATTTTAGTAAGATAAAAATATATGGATAAACATCGGTACAACCGATACATGAGGAGGACATTATGGCAAATACAGAGAATTGCCCTAAGGTTGGCATTGTAATGGGTAGTGATTCCGATATGCCTGTGATGGCGAAGGCAGCAGACATTCTGGAAGAACTGGGCATCCCTTATGAGATGACCGTGATCAGCGCTCACAGAGAGCCGGATGTATTTTTTGAGTATGCAAAAAGTGCGGAGGAAAAAGGCTTCAAGGTAATCATCGCCGGAGCTGGTATGGCAGCCCATCTGCCCGGTATGTGTGCCGCTATTTTCCCGATGCCTGTCATCGGTATTCCTATGCATACCACTTCCCTGGGAGGCAGAGATTCTCTGTATTCCATCGTACAGATGCCCTCCGGCATCCCCGTTGCCACGGTAGCCATTAACGGCGGCGCCAATGCAGGACTTCTGGCAGCCAAGATTCTGGCAACCTCCGACGCGGAACTTCTTGGAAAACTGAAAGCATACAGCGTAAAATTAAAAGAACAGGTAGAAGCCAAAGATGCAAAACTGCAGGAGATCGGCTATAAAGCATACGTGGAAGGCATGAAAAAATAAGAAGATAAGACAGAGAATCCGGGACCTCTTAAGAGGCTGCCCCACTAAATAAAACGAAAGAGCCCCTGCGGCGGAAATGAGGAGAAAATGGATTACAAGAAAGCTGGAGTAGACATCGAAGCAGGCTACAAGTCTGTAGAACTGATGAAGAAGTACGTGAAGGAGACCATGCGTCCCGAAGTAATGGGCGGCATCGGAGGTTTCTCCGGAGCATTTTCCTTAAGTGCCATCAAAGATATGGAGGATCCCGTACTCCTGTCCGGAACCGATGGTGTAGGCACCAAGCTGAAGCTGGCATTTTTAATGGACAAGCATGATACCATCGGTATCGATTGTGTAGCCATGTGTGTGAATGATGTGGCATGTGCAGGCGGCGAACCTCTATTTTTCCTGGATTATATCGCATGCGGACGCAATATCCCCGAGAAGATCGCTACCATCGTAAAGGGTGTGGCAGAGGGCTGTAAGCAGTCTGACGCAGCACTGGTAGGCGGTGAGACCGCAGAGCATCCCGGACTGATGCCCGAGGATGAGTATGATCTGGCAGGATTTGCAGTAGGCGTGGTAGAACGTAAGGATCTGATCACCGGTGAGAATATCAAGTCCGGTGATGTACTGGTGGGCATTGCTTCCTCCGGTGTACATTCCAATGGTTTTTCTCTGGTGAGAAAAGTATTCAATATGACAAAAGAGAGCCTGGATACCTATTATGACGAGCTGGGCAAGACTCTTGGTGAGGCACTGCTTGCTCCCACCAGAATCTACGTGAAGGCTATGAAGTCTGTGAAGAACGCAGGCGTTAAGGTAAAGGGCTGCAGCCATATCACCGGTGGTGGTTTCTATGAGAACATCCCCAGAATGCTTCCCGACGGCATCCGTGCAGTTGTGAAGAAAGACAGCTACGAAGTACCTGCTATTTTCCGCCTGATGCAGAAGAAAGGCAATATCACAGACGAGATGATGTATAATACTTACAACATGGGTCTGGGCATGGTACTGGCACTGGATCCCGCAGATGTGGATAAGACTCTGGAAGCTCTGAAGGCAGCAGGAGAGACTGCTTATGTGGTAGGTACCTGCGAAGCCGGTGAAAAGGGTGTGACCATATGTTAAGAGTAGTCGTACTGGTATCCGGCGGCGGCACGAATTTACAGGCAATCATTGATGCCATTGCAGCCGGTAAGGTTAAAAACGCACAGATCGTGGGTGTCATCAGCAATAACAAGACGGTGAAGAGCTTAGAGAGAGCACGCAATGCGGGAATTCCCGCGGTCTGTGTGTCTCCGAAGGATTATGAGAGCAGAGAGGTATTTAATGAGGCACTGCTTGCAAAGGTGAAGGAATTCACTCCGGACTTAATCGTACTGGCAGGTTTCCTGGTGAAGATCCCGGAGGCAATGGTACACGAATACAGCAACAGGATCATCAATATCCACCCGTCCCTGATCCCTTCTTTTTGCGGCGTGGGATACTACGGACTACATGTGCATGAAAAGGCACTGGAGCGCGGTGTGAAAGTCACCGGAGCTACGGTACATTTTGTGAATGAAGGCATGGACGAGGGTCCCATCATTGCACAGAAGGCAGTGGCAGTGGAAGATGATGATACCCCGGAGATCTTACAGAGACGTGTCATGGAGCAGGCAGAGTGGCTGCTTCTGCCGAAGGCGATAGATGATATTGCCAACGGACGGATCTGCGTGGCAGACGGCAAAGTAAAGCATACAAACAGCAAAAAATAAGGAAGGCAGAAGATATGGGTATGAAAGTATTGATCGTAGGCGGTGGTGGCAGAGAGCATGCTATTGCAGCCTGTGTGGCAAAAAGTCCTAAAGTGGATAAGATCTATTGTGCTCCGGGCAATGCCGGAATCGGTCAGATCGCAGAGTGTGTTCCCATCGGAGCCATGGAATTCGACAAGATCGTGGCATTTGCGAAGGAACAGGCAATTGACCTGACCATCGTAGGTATGGATGATCCCCTGGTCGGCGGACTGGTGGATGCACTGGAGGCAGAGGGCCTGCGTGCTTTCGGACCCCGTAAAAATGCAGCCATCCTGGAAGGAAGCAAAGCTTTTTCCAAGGATCTGATGAAGAAATACAACATTCCCACTGCGGCTTATGAGAATTTCGATAACGCGGAGGATGCTGTTAAGTACCTGAAGGAGCAGGCAAGCTTCCCCATCGTGCTGAAGGCGGACGGTCTGGCACTGGGCAAGGGCGTATTGATCTGCAATACTTTAGAAGAAGCACTGGCAGGCGTGGATGAGATCATGTTGGATAAAAAGTTTGGCGCAGCCGGCAACCGTATGGTCATCGAAGAGTTCATGACCGGCAGAGAAGTCAGTGTTCTTTCTTTTGTAGATGGCAAGACTATCCGCATCATGACTTCCGCGCAGGATCATAAGAGAGCGAAGGACGGTGATCAGGGTCTGAACACCGGTGGTATGGGAACCTTTTCTCCCAGCCCCTTCTATACCGGGGAAGTGGATGCATTCTGTAAGAAATACATCTATCAGGCTACCGTGGATGCCATGGCAGCGGAAGGCAGACCTTTCAAGGGAGTCATCTTCTTCGGACTGATGCTGACAAAAAACGGTCCCAAGGTACTGGAATACAATGCCAGATTCGGCGACCCGGAGGCGCAGGTGGTACTGCCCCGTATGAAGAACGATATCATCGAAGTGATGGAGGCCTGTGTGGATGGCACACTGGATCAGATCGATCTTCAGTTTGAAGACAATGCTGCGGTATGTGTGGTCCTGGCAAGCGACGGCTATCCCGTATCCTATGAGAAGGGATTCGTGATAAACGGTCTGGAGAACTTCGACGGAAAAGACGGTTATTATTGTTTCCATGCCGGAACGAAGCTTACGGACAAGGGAATCGTCACAAACGGTGGTCGCGTTCTGGGAGTGACAGCAAAGGGAGCTACCCTGAAGGAGGCACGTGCCAATGCCTATGCGGCAACGGAATGGATCTCTTTCGAGAATAAATACATGCGTCATGACATTGGCAAGGCAATTGATGAAGCGTAAGGCAAGGTCAGGATACAAAAGGAGTTGCAGATGAAAAAGACAGTACAGAGAATAAGTAAATGTAAAGCTTTCTGGGGAATGCTTGCACTGGTACTTGTGTTGGGAGCAGGACTTTTTGCGGGGGATCTGGCAATCGTCAGTCATGCGGAGAGTGCGGCCAAGGTAACGGCATCCAGTGCCAAGATCCGTAAGAGTGCGGACTCTTCCAGTGAAGTCATCGGAAGTGCGTCCAAGGATAAGACAATCTCCATCAAGAGTCAGACCAAGGGTGCAGACGGTTATACCTGGTATGAAGTATATGTGGATGCGAATACGCTGGGATATATTCGTTCCGACCTGGTAAGCATTACCGACGGATCTACCCCGTCGTCTTCTTCAGGTACAACAACGACTACAACGACTACAACGACTACGACCACAGCGACACCGGCGCCTGCTGTGAATGAGACCCCTGTGGAGGTTACAGCAGTGGAGCCTCTGAGTGCTACCGTAACCGGCGGACAGTCCGTACGTGTGCGCAGCAATGCTTCTACTACCAGCCAGATTGTGACTACTGCGGAGAACGGAATGGCGCTGACCGTCACCGGTCAGGCTACCGGTACCGATGGCAAGACATGGTATCAGATAACCTTTATATCCAACAGTATTGAGGTGACCGGATTTATCCGTTCCGATTATGTGGCATTGTCCGGAGAATTGCAGGCACCTGTGGAAGAACAGCCCGCAGAGGAACAGCCTGTGGAAGAACAGCCCGAGGATACCCAGACGACATCAAAGGATTGGGATACCCAGTTACAGGGAGATGCCTGGTATCTGTTAGATATGGCAGGACAGAAGCAGTACAAGATCGAAGACCTGTTCAATTCCATAGATCAGATCACGGAGATCAACGCACAGTTTGACACAGATCAGAAGAAATTAAAGAGCCAGAAGGCGGTCATCATTGTACTGGTGATTCTGTTAGTATTTTTGGCAGCGGCAGTAACACTGCTGATCTTTAAAATCAAGGATATGATGGATGCGGCTGACTTCTCTGATGCGGAGGAAAGCGTCCGCAGAAGAAGAGTGGACAGACCGAAAACCGGTAGACCTCAGGGAGGCAGACCGGCGGGACAGAGTAGCAGACCCCAGGGCTCACAGAAGGTAATGCATGAAGTAGGTGCAGAGAGAAGACCCACGGGACAGGGACAGAGATCCGTAACAGGGCAGCAGACAAGACCTGTAGGACAGGGAGCAAGACCTATGGCAGGGCAGCAGGCAAGACCCGCAGGGCAGGGAGCAAGACCTGTAGGACAGGGAGCAAGACCTGCAGGGCAGCAGGCAAGACCCGCAGGGCAGGGAGCAAGACCTGTAGGACAGGGAGCAAGACCTGCAGGGCAGCAGGCAAGACCCGCAGGACAGAGCAGCAGACCTGTGGCAGATCAGCAGGCAAGACCTGCAGGACAGGGAGCAAGACCCGTAGCACCCCAGAGCCAGCGTTCCGTGGCGCCCCAGGTAGACCGACCGACCAGACCTGTACAGAAGGAAGGCAATCAGGATCCCGGCTGGAAGTCCAAGAACTTCATGTCCGATGATGACGAATTTGAATTCGAATTCCTTAACTGGGACGGTGACGAAGAACAATAAAAATCTGAGTAATCATAAAAGAGAACGGTATCTTACGAAAGTGGGATGCCGCTTTCTTTTTAAAATTTTGATAAACTTTCCGGGTCTACGGTTGACAGTATCGCCTTCACTGTTATAATAAACGTATAACAATCGGTGACATGGGAAGGGAGTGATTTTGATGATAATAGAGATAGATTTCAACAGTGATGAAGCGCTCTATATGCAACTGCGCAATCAGATCATCATGGGAATTGCCACGTCACAATTTCATGAAGGAGATTCCCTGCCAAGTGTAAGGCAGCTGGCGGATACCATCGGGATCAATATGCATACTGTAAATAAGGCATACACGGTCCTGAAGCAGGAAGGCTATGTCAAGGTAGACAGACGAAAGGGCGCAGTGATCGCTCTGGATGTGGACCGGATGCGTGCAGTGGATGAATTACGGAAGGAACTGCAGGTAATACTGGCTAAGAGCAGCTGTAAAAATATTTCCAGGCAGGAAGTGCATGAGCTGATTGATGAAATATATGAAGAATATGGAGGACTGAATTGATGCAGTCACAGTTTACGGATAAAGCGCAGAACGCGCTTGCCCAGGCAGGCAGATGTGCCAGAAGCCTGAAACAGGGCTATATCGGAACCGAACACATTCTGGTGGGACTTTTAAAGGAAGAGTCCGGTGTAGCAGCCAAAGTATTAATGGATAACGGCGTGGAAATAGACCAGGTCATGGAAATGATCCGGGATCTGATCGCTTTTGAAAACGGTGTGGCAGTGAAGGACAGAGAAGGGTATTCTCCCAGAGCGGCGAGAATCCTGGAGGAAGCACACCGTCAGGCAGCCCGTTTCGGACAGAAACAGACCGGCACAGAGCATCTGCTGCTGGCACTGATCAAAGAAGGCGAGAATGTTGCTGTACGTCTGTTGAACACGTTGGGGGCCAATGTACAGAAAATATATGTGGATACCCTGATCGCTATCGGACAGGATGGCAATCTGTATAAGGAAGATCTGGGGAAAAAGGGCGACCGCAAGGCAAAGCAGTCTACACTGGAACAATACAGCAGAGATCTGACGGCTTTGGCGAGAGAGGGCAGGCTGGATCCTGTCGTGGGCAGAGAAGAAGAGATCCGCAGAGTCGTACAGATCTTAAGCCGCCGCACGAAGAACAATCCCTGTCTCGTCGGAGAACCCGGTGTAGGTAAGACCGCTGTGGTAGAAGGGCTGGCAGCCCGGATCGTAGCGGGAGATGTGCCTTTTACCGTACAGAATAAGAGAGTACTGACCTTGGACCTGTCGGGAATGGTAGCGGGCAGTAAGTACCGCGGTGAGTTCGAGGAACGGATCAAGAAAGTATTAAAAGAAGTAACGGAGGACGGGAATATTATTTTATTCCTGGATGAACTGCATACGATCATCGGAGCCGGAGGGGCAGAGGGTGCCATTGACGCATCCAACATCATGAAGCCTTCCCTGGCGAGAGGTGAAATCCAGTTAATCGGTGCAACCACCATTGCAGAATATCGCAAATACATTGAGAAGGATGCAGCGCTGGAGCGCAGATTCCAGCCGGTGACTGTCGAAGAACCCACAGAGGAAGAGGCTGTCCGCATTCTGGAAGGCATCAAGGGAAAATATGAAGATCACCATCATGTGGAGATTACCCCGGAAGCCATCGAAGCTGCAGTCAGACTGTCCAGCCGTTATATTAACGATCGTAATCTGCCGGATAAGGCCATCGATCTGATCGATGAGGCGGCAGCCAGTGCCAGACTGCATGCGCTGGACGTGCCGGATAAGGCAAAGGAGATTTCTGACCGGATCCATGAGATGGATCAGGAGATGGAGAGAGCCATCCGCATGGAAGCTTTTGACCAGATGGCAGAGATTAAAAAGAAGCAGGATGCTTTGGTGAAAAAGCAGGAGCGCCTGATGAAGAAACGGGAAAAACAGGAAGCAGGCAGCACTTTAAGTATCGGCGAGAACGAGATTGCCGAGGTTGTTGCCCAGTGGACCAAGATTCCCGTACAGAAGCTGGCGGAAAAAGAGAGCGAGCGGCTGTTAAAGCTGGAGAAGACCCTGCACAAGCGTGTCATCGGTCAGGAAGAAGCAGTGACGGCAGTGGCTAAGGCAATGCGCAGAGGCCGTGTGGGCCTGAAGGATCCCAACCGTCCCATTGGTTCTTTCCTGTTCTTAGGACCTACCGGTGTGGGTAAGACAGAGCTGTCCAAAGCACTGGCAGAGGCAATGTTCGGTTCCGAGGATGCCATGATCCGTGTCGATATGTCCGAATATATGGAAGGACATTCAGTCTCCAAGATGATCGGGTCACCGCCCGGATATGTGGGATTCGAAGAAGGCGGACAATTAAGCGAGAAGGTACGCCGCAATCCCTACTCCGTCGTGCTGTTCGATGAGATCGAGAAAGCTCATCCCGATGTATTTAACGTACTTTTACAGGTGCTGGATGACGGTCATATCACGGACTCCAAGGGACGTAAGGTCAGCTTCAAAAATACCGTACTGATCATGACTTCCAACGCGGGTGCACAGCGTATCGTGGATCCCAAGAATCTGGGCTTTGCCACAGAGAAGAGCGAGACCAAAGATTACGAGAAGATGAAAGCGGGTGTCATGGAAGAGGTAAAGCACAGCTTTAAGCCGGAATTCATCAACCGTATTGATGACATTATCGTGTTCCATCAGCTGAATAATGAGAACATGAAGGAGATCGTGAATCTGCTGGCAGCCAATCTCTATAAGAGATGTGAGAACCAGCTGGGAATTCATCTGACCATCACCGCGGCGCTGAAGGAACATCTGGTATCCAAATATGCGGATAACAAGATGGGGGCAAGACCTTTAAAGCGTGCGATCCAGTCGGTGGTAGAGGATGCTCTGGCAGAGGAAATTCTGCAGAAAAAGGTGGTACCGGGAGATAAAGTATCCGCCGGATTTAAGGAAGGAAAAGTGGTATTTACGGTTAAAAATAAATAAAATTTTTTGTAGAAAAACAGTGTGAGATATATTATACTGTAACTATTCAAAACCCCATTCGCAAAGGACAAAAGAGAAAGATTGCGGATGCAGTTACTTTCAGGAGGACAGACAGATGGCAGTAGTGGAAGAAAT
>ENA-UOJN01001549-UOJN01001549.1-human-gut-metagenome-genome-assembly--contig:-C125IIP-NODE-1549-length-16223-cov-41.108362_pt1 | contig 16223 bp, 9 predicted proteins | sample MGYA00242350_ERZ723897 | MGnify/ENA metagenome assembly ERZ723897 | reverse complement strand
TCGGCGATTTCGGCCTGGGTGAGGGTGTTGTGTTTGGGGCAGCAGGAGCAGAGGCCGGCTGCGAGGAGGCCTGTCGCGAACAGCGTGCGGAACAGGGTGCGGCTTGGGTTCGATTTCATGAGTTCAATATTAGAGGTTTCTTGATTGGCGGTTGTCGTGTCCGAAAATCACCCGGTTCGTCCCCTTTGTAAAACGGGAAGTTTCGTTTTACAAAGGAAAGAGATTGCGAATGCTTTCGTGAATTTTTACAAAAGTAATTATTTTAACGGAGCAAACGAACGCGGAAGGCATAAAAAAATGTCACAGCAGTATGAATTTGTGACATTTTTTCTGGTTACGGGTCGTGGCGGGCGGTTACCTGCGGCCTTTGCCGGCCGCAGATTCCGGAACGACAGTTTCCTGCTCCACGCCGATGGTGCGTGTTTCGTTCCCGCAGGTGACGGTCAGCGTGGCTTTGCGGGGTGCGCCCGTTTCGTTGGTCGTGTAGGTCATCGTGATCTCGCAGGGACCGGCCGCCTCCGCGGGCGTCACGGTCATCCAGTCGGGAATGCCGGTCAGCGTCCATGCGCCGGGGGCCGATACGATCATGCGCTGCATGCCTTCCTGTTGGGAGAAGGTCCATTGGGCCGTCGATACGGCGAAGTCGGGGGTTTTCACTTCGTCGTCGTCGCATCCCGTTACGGACAGTGCGGCCAGGCAGACGAGTATTGAACAGAGCAGTTTTTTCATCTCTTTATCTTGTTGTTTGGCGTGTGACAATGGGTTAATAGCCGGGGTTCTGCACCAGGTTGGGATTCTTGTTGATCTGGCTCATGGGAATGGCCAGCCAGTAGCTCTTCGGCGCTTCGAAGACGCGGACGCGGCCTCCCTGATTGGCCGGGATCACCTGGTAGAAATCCTCCTGGGTCTTGCCGTCCCGGTTCCACGAGCGGGGTTCCTTGTTCATCACCTCGGGAGCCTCCTTCCAGCGGCGCAGGTCGTGGAAACGGCGTCCTTCGAACAGGAATTCGATCGAACGCTCCTGGTGCAGCACCTTGCGCAGTTCGCTGCCCGAGGGAATGCCGCCCACCAAGGCCCACGAATCCTGGAAGCGGGGCAGCCCGCAGCGTTTGCGCACCCGGTTGAGGTATTCGAGGCTCAAGGCGCTCAACGACCCGTTGTATTCGAAGTCCGCTTCGGCGTAGTTGTAGAACAGTTCCGGAAGCCGCAGGTAGGGATAGGCGTATTTGCGGTAGTTGTAGGAGTTCTTCGACTGGTTGTAGGTGCTTGATTTGTGAATCCATTTCTGGCAGAGGTAACCCGTGCAGCTCTGGTATTCGTCGGTCTCCTTGAGCGTCGAGCCGTGCAGTTCGCCGCCGCGGAGCTGGAGCGTGAGGATTTTGTCGTCGATCTCGAACGTGCCGCGGTCGAAACCGATCGAGGCGTAGAAGCGGGGTTCGCGGTTGCGGTGCAGGCGGGCGGTGTTGTCGCCCGGGGCGACGCTGTACAGGTCCTCGTCCTTGGTCAGCGGGTCGACGTCGAGCGGCAGCCCGTTCTTGGTGTAGTACATCTCGACGGCCTCCATCGTCGGCACGAGAGTCGTTTTCCAGCCTTTCGACATGTTGCCCTTGATCGAACGCGGTCCGCCGTAGCGCTGCAAAGCCTGAATGCCGCTCTGCGCGCCTTTGGCCAGGATGAATTCGGCTCCGTTCCAAGGCTCTTCGACGAAGGTGTCGTGGTAGTTCTTGCGGCCGCGTTCGTCGTCGGGCAGGCTCGAATCGGCCGAGGTGTAGAGGTCGTATTTCGGCTTTTTCGTGTCGGGATTGATCTCGTCCGCGAGGGCGATCGCCGCCGCTGCCGCGTCCAGCGCCCGTTTCCACTTTTCCGGATCGTAGGTCGTGCTCATCAGGGGCGTGCCGTCGGGGTTGTTGAACCCTATGTAGTCGGGATTGCCGTTGACCAGCGGCGAGGCGGCGTAGAGCAGCAGGCGGGCCTTGTAGCTGAGCGCGGCCATTTTCGTGGGAAGTCCCAGTTCGGACTCGCCGACCACGTCGGGCAGCAGCCCGGCGGCCCGGTCGTAACACTCGGCGATGTACTTCACGCACTCGTCGTAAGGAGTCCGCGGAGTGAGGATCTCCGATTCGGGCGCGTCGATGGGGATGAACTTCTTGACCAGTACGATCGGTCCGTAGTATTCGAGCAGGCACTGGTGGTAATATCCCACGAGGAACCACGCCTCGCCCGCGTAGCGGTCGGCGTTTTCCTGCGAGACTGCGGGAACTTTGTAGATGTTGTCCAGCAGGTAGAAACAGTAGCGTATGCCGCGGTAGATGTCGTAGTTCGTGCCGCCGCTGGTGCAGTTCGGGGCCCAGCGGCCGAAATAGGTCAGGTTGGCGTTCTCCTCGCCGTAGAGCAGGCTCTTGCTCGAAAAATAGTAGGTCGTGCCGCGCGCTCCGGTGATGAAGTCGTCGCCGGCGAACTGGTCGGGCGACCAGTCGTACCCGATCAGGTTGGGCATGTAGGTCTGCATGTAGTAGCGGTAGTTCTCGGCCTGCTCCTCCGTTTTCCAGATATCCTCTTCGGTGGCTTTGCCTTCGGGCACCACGTCGAGGTAGGAGCAGGAGCATAGCAGCAGCAGTGAAAGTGCGAAGATTATCTTTTTCATGGTCTTTTGCTGTGTTTGGGTTAGAAATTGAACTGGAATCCGAGGTTGTACGTCCGCTGGAGCGGGTATCCCAGGCCGTTGCCCGAACCCTTTTCGGGGTCCCAGTACTTGAACGGGGCGAAGGTCAGCAGGTTGGTTCCCGAGACGTAGACGCGCATTTTCTTGTAGGTGTAGCCGATCTCGGCGGTCTTCAGGCGCAGCATCTTGCCGTTGCGCACGTAGAGCGTGCTGGCCTTGGTGTTGTTGTTGTTCCACAGCGGCGACAGGCGCGGGTAGAGAGCCTTGGGATTGGGGTCGTCCTCGCTCCAGTGTTCGTCGGCGATCCACTGCATCAGTCCCGAACCGGGCGTCGCGGCTGTCGCGAAGGGGTGGTAGTTGTACATGAGGATCGACACCTTGCCCTGTCCCTGGAAGAAGGCCGAGCAGTCGAATCCCTTGTATTTGAGCGAAAAGCCGAATCCGTAGATGATCTCCGGAACGGTCGGGTTGCCCGTCCAGCACATGTCGTTGTCGTCGATGATCTTGTCATCGTTCAGGTCGCGGTATTTCACGTCGCCCGGGCGGATGGGGTAGGTCGTGGCGTAGATGTCCTGCGAGGGCGAGGAGGCGATCTCTTCCTCGTCCCTGAAAAGCCCTTCGGCGATCAGGCATTGGATCGAGTTGATCGGATGTCCGGCCTTGTACTGGTAGGCCCATTTGTATTTGGGTTCGTCCATTTCGACGATCTCGTTGTGGGCGTAGGTGAACGTGCCGCGCAGCGAGAGGATCAGGTCCTTCGAGAAGGCCTTGTTGTAGTCGACCGAGATGTCGACGCCGCTGTTGTCGACCTTGCCGATGTTGGCCCACGGCGTGATGCCCGACATGCCGAAGGTCGAGGGCAGCGACGTGCGCTGCATGAAGATGCCCGAGCGTTTCTCCTTGAACCAGTCGAAGATGATGTTCAGGCTGTCGAACAGGCCGATCTCCACGCCGATGTCGAGTTTGCGGCTCTCCTCCCACGTGGCGTTGGGGTTGCCGTAGACGGAGAGGATGGGACCGTACTTACGTTCGAAGTTGTTGCCGATATAGACGTCGTAGCCCTGTCCCATGTCGACGGTCGTGAGGTAGGGGAAGCGGTCCGCATAATCCTTCGAGATCACGTCGTTGCCGACCAGTCCGTACGAAGCGCGGAGTTTGAACAGGTTGACCTGTTCCTTGATCCCCTTCCAGAACGGCTCGTTCGAAATCACCCAGCCCACGGCCACCGACGGGAAGAATCCGAAACGTTTGCCCGCGGCGAAGTTCTCCGAGCCGTTGTAGCCGAAGTTGGCTTCGAACAGGTAGCGTTTGTCGAAGCCGTAGGTGACGCGTCCGGCGAGTCCCTGCTGGCGGTAGGGCAGCGCGGCGTACTCCTGCTCGTCCGAGATGTTCATGTTGCGCTCCTTCTGCATGTAGACGATCGTCGCTCCGACATCGTGTTTGCCGAACGTGCGGGCGTAGTCGATCTTGGCCTGGAACGCCAGCTCGCGGTAACCGTCCTTGCCGCGCGTCGTGCCCAGGTAGGTGGTTCCGGTGTTGGTCGAGTTGCTGGTGTAGCTGTAATTGCCCGCCTCGTCGATATTGTAGTCGGTCAGCTGGTACATGAACGGCGTGAACGAACGGTAGACGGCCGAGTAGACGCGGTTGTAGAAGGTCGCCATGCCCGTTGCGCTCAAGCCCTTGGTGATGAAGTCGAGGTTCTGGTTGACGGTCAGCGCCGAAGTGAAGTGGCCGCGGAACTGGTCGCCGTAGCCGCGGCACAGCTGGGCGTAGGGGTTGGTGAAGAAGCCGCTGTTCCAGGCGTTGTTGGTTCCGAAGCGCACGAACGTGTCCGATTTCTCGCCGGGCAGCGTCGCGGGGAATTCGCAGGGCATGCCGGTCATGGCGTAGGCGAAGAGGTCAGAGACGCTCTGGATCGGGGCGTGGCGGTAGTGCAGCTGGGTGTTCATCTTCAGCGATACGCGGGTGGTCTTGGTGGCGTCGGCCGAGACATTGGCCTGGAACAGGTATTTCTGGGCGTTGATGTTGGTGTCGAATTTCGAGGCTTCGGGCTTGCGCATGATGCCGTTCTCGTTGTAGACCGAGGCGTTGAGGAAGTAGTCGATCTTCTTGGCTCCGCCCGTCATGTTGAAGTTGAAGTTCTGGTTGAAGGTGCAGTCCTTGAACAGCATGTCGTACCAGTCGACGTTGGGGTAGACGTAGGGGTCGAGTCCCAGTTTGGTTCCCATGATCTTCTCGTTGCTGTAATAGGGCTTTTCGCCGCGCGTGGTGCGGGCCTCGTTGAAGGTCTCCATGTAGGTGATGCCGTCGGCGACCTTCGGAACGCGGGTCGGGGCCGAGGCGCCGAACTCGGCGCGCAGGTTGATGGTCATTTTCTCCGAGTCGCGGCCGTTTTTCGTGGTGATGATCATCACGCCGTTGGCTCCGCGCGAACCGTAGAGGGCCGTGGCCGTGGCGTCCTTGAGCACCGAGAACGACTCGATGGTCTCGGGCGGGATGTTGTTGAGCATCTGGTTGGTGATTTCCACGCCGTCGAGGATCAGCAGCGGCGACTGTCCCGATCCGAAGGTCGAGATTCCGCGGATCCAGAAATTGGCGCCGTCGGCGCCCGGCTCGCCCGATTTCTGCACGGCGATCACGCCGGCGATCTTGCCGCTGAACGAGGTCGAGAGGTTGCTCGACGAGGTTTGCAGGTCGCTCGGCTTGACCGACTGCACGGCGCCCACGAGCGACTCTTTCTTCTGCACGCCGAAGCCGACCACCACCACGTCTTCGAGTTTGTTCGAAGCGTCGGCCAGCGTGATGAGTTTGAAGAGGTGGATGTCCCGGACGGAAATTTTCTTGGTGTCGTAGCCCAGGAACGAAACGGTGACCGTCTTGGCCGAAGCGGGCACGGTCAGTTTGTAGTTGCCGCCGGCGTCGGTGGTCGTGCCGACGTTCGTGCCCTCAACATAGATGTTGGCTCCGACGATGGGCTGGTTGTCGGCCGAGGAGATGACCGTTCCGGCGACGGTCATCTCCCCGTTCGGGGCCGTCGGGGCGGAGACCGGCGAGCGGCGGGAGATGGTGACCAGTTTCCCCCCCCCTTTGACGGTATAGCGCAGCGATTTGTCGAGCACCGTGTCGAGCACGGTCTGAAGCGTCGCGTCCTTGAACGTTGCCGTGACCGGCCTGCTGACGTCGACGTCCTCGTTTTCGAAGAGGATCGAGTAGCCGGTTTGCCGCTCCACCTCTTCCAGCACCGTTTTCAGCGGAACGCTCCGGAAGGCTTTGGTGACGGTTTGCGCGTTGAGGGCGACTGTCAGCAGCAGGCACGGGATCAACGCTGCAATCTTCTTGAATAGGAGATTTACATGCATAAGTTTTAAGATTTAGGTTTGTTTGGAAAGAAGTTTTTTCAGGGTTCGGTTTTTCGGGGGCGGCTGTCGACGCGGTAACCGCAGGTGTCGCGCCTGACGCTGATCGGCAGGATGTCGCACAACCCGCCCATGATTGATTCGATGTCCTGCGCCTCGGTGAGCGATATGCGGAAGGTCTTGTCGTCGAACGCGTCGGTGCAGAGTTCGATCTTCACGTCGTATTCGCGGGCGAGCCGCCGGAGCAGGGCCGGGAGGGAGATCGCGTCGTAGCGGATGATGCCGTCGATCCAGCTGCGGAACTGGTCGGTGTCGACCTGCCTGCGCGACGCCTCCATCGTCCGGCAGTCGTAGGTGATCAGGTCGCCCGGAACCATCGTTTCCGTGCTGCGGGACGATTCGAATTGCAGCGAGCCTTCCATCAGCGCGGCCAATACGTCGGGGTCTTCGTCGTAGGCCGAGATGTTGAACCGGGTGCCCAGCACGGTGAACGTGCAGCCCCGGGCCTGCACCCGGAAGGGGAGGTCGGCGTTGCGGGCCACCTCGAAGTAGGCTTCGCCCGAAAGGCCGATGTCGCGCGACGAGCGGTTGAAATCCGACCGGTAGTTCAGGGTCGATCCGGCGTTGAGCCACACCTGGCTGCCGTCGGGCAGCGATATGCGGCTGTTGGTTCCCTGGGGAGCCTGTACGGAGAACATTTGCACGGGGTCTTCGGTGTGTATGAGGTGCCGGGTGGTGAAGGCCGAGATCAGGATGAGCACGGCTGCTGCCGCCGAGAACCGCAGCCAGCGCCGGCGGGCGCGGATTCGGTTCTCGCGCCGTTCTATTTTTCCGTTGAGCCGGGCGAGCGAACGGAGGACGTCGGCCGACGGCACGTGCCGTTGCTTCCATTCGCGTTCCCATTCGCGCATCAGGGCGGCGTTTTCCGGCGAGGCGGCGAGGAATCCGAAGAGTTCGCACTCTTCTTCGGGGGCGATGGGTCCTTCGAAATAGCGGACGGCGAGTTCTTTCAGGCTTTCGTTCATGGGGTCGGTTGTTGTACGCATACATACATACAACAATCGGGGCGGATTTTACCCCCCCCCGGTTCCGGAAAAAATCGCATATTTTTTGAAATTCGCCTCTGGAAGGCTTCAGGACGGCTGGTTCATCAGCCAGGCGAGGATCAGTATTTGCAGGTAAATGGATTGTTCGCGTTCGAGGGCTTCGGCGAAGATGCGCAGGGCGCGCTGGATGTGCCGCTCGACCGTATGCAGGGAGATGTGGAGCCGTTCGGCTATTTCCCGGTTCTTCAACCCCTGGAACCGGCTGAGGAAAAACACTTCGCGGCAGCGTTCGGGCAGCGAGTCCATGATGCGCTGTATCTGCTGTTCCAACTCCTGATACAGGTAGGGATGCCCGTTTTCGGCGAAGGAGAAATCGTAGTTGTAAAGACGCTCCTCCCCGATTTTCGCCCGGGCCAGGCAGCTGATCGTGTATTTGTCGACGATGCTTTTGTGCTTCAGGTAATTGAGGCATCGGTTGCGGGTCATGGCGAACAGCAGCATGCGGGCCTCTTCGGGGTCGAGGGGGGCTTGCCGGTCCCACAGCGCCATGAAGCAGTCGTGAACCAGGTCCTGCGCCTCGATGGGGTTGTTGACGAAACGCAGCGCATAGGCCGTCAACCGGGGTTGGCAGTCGATGTAGAGCCGTTCGAAATCATACCGTTTGGATTCGCTGTGCATTTGTCGGGTCCGTCCTGATGCTTTTTTTGTTTTGGGCGGTTTCCGCCGCTTTTCGGGGGTGAAACCGAGGCAAATATAATCAAAAAAGTAAAAAAATGCCGCAGACGCTCTGAAAACATCTGCGGCATGGGGCGTGTTTCGACGCCGGTGCGGGCTACTTGTAAAGCCCGGTGACGGTGAAGTCGAGTATCTTGCCGAAGCCGTCGAACACCAGCGCGTTCGGCTGGTCGAGCTGTCCGCTGCCGAAGTTGATCTGCGGCACGACGTGTATCTTGTCGTTCCCGTCGTCCTTCGAGGTGACCACCGTCACCGCGCGGCTGCTCCATGCCAGCGAGGCGTTGCTCGGAAGGGTCGACGAGCCGTCGTAGTTCTCCATGGCGTAGTAGCCTTGCAGGTAGAGGCGGGCCAGGGTGATGTGCTCGCCCGCAGGGGCCGTGAAGACGGGCGCCGGGTCGAAATTGACGCTGCCCGTCGTGAAGATCACCTTGTAGATGGCGCTGCGGGTGGCGATGTAGAGGATCGGGTCGAATCGCGAGAAGACGAAGCTCACGGCTTCGGCGATGAGGGCGTTGGCCTCCGCGGGGATGTCGTAGATCAGCTTGGCGGCGGGTGCGCCGGCCGAAGCGGAGTAGTTGCCGAAGGTGTAGAGCGCATGGTTGCCGTCGGCTTTCCGCATCAGCAGGGTGTGGGTGGCGTTGTCGATGCTGATGCCGCCCGCGATGCACCGCAGGCCGGGGGCGTTCCCCGGGTCGAAGGGCGACGAACCCACGCTGCCGCAGGCGTAGAACGTCTGGTTGTAGCCGTAGCAGAACTTGCCCTGTTCCCGGTCGTAGAAGATCGTGCTGGGTTTGCGGGTGCTGCCCGGAGCGGAGTGGGCCGAAACGACGCCGTTGTCGACGGTCATGGTTTCGGTTCCGCTGACGGGCGTCGAGATCCGGCCGCGGCTGAGCAGCGTTTCGTAAATGTCGCCGTCGTTGAGGATCATCGTGCACTGGTAGGTGTTGAGCAGGCTCCGGATGTCGAGCTTTCCGGGCAGGTAGACGAACGCATCCTCCTTATGGCCCAGGATTTCATAATAATCGGTCTCCATGCGCATCAGGTCGTCGTCGGTCGACACCCAGAGGATGTTTTTCTTGTCGGTTTTGTCGTAGGTGTAGAGCATGTGGGTGACCGCCGAGGGGAACGGACTGCCGTTGCGCCGGCTGATCAGCTCCTTTTCGACGGTTCCCTGCTCCGCGCCCGAGTAGGTCTCGGTCAGCTGCGGGTGCATGATCAGTCCCAGGTCCGAGGTGGTTCCGTCCCGGGTGTAGGCCACCACAAGCCCTTCGTTGAATTGGGCCGTCACGATGAGCGTCCACTTGTACTGGTACTTCAGGTCGTGGGCGGTGTCGGTGACCGTCAGCAGGAACAGGTAGCCTTTCGAGGAGATCGGCAGGTCGATCACTTCGTGGAACTCGCGCGTCGTGGCGAGCGAAATCGCCTCCGAGTCGTTGTCGGTCTGACTCACCGTCCATTCGTAGGTAAGCTCCTCGGGATTCTCCCGGCCGTCTTTGGTGATGCGGATGCCCGTGATGTCGAGCCGTGCGTTGTGCACCACCGTCAGCTGCGAGGCGATGGCTTCCGGCACTTCGATCTCCACGGGCGGGATATGGGTGGTCTGCAACGTGCTTTTGTCGTCGTAGCACGACGCGGCGAGCAGGCCCCAGCCTGCCAGCAACAGATATAGGGTGTGTTTTCTCATGGTCGTTCGTCGTTTACTTGGTGCGGATCGTTACCTCCCGGCCCTTCATGGAGCCTGATTCGTGGATGCGTTTTTGCCCGGGGTTGGCGGCCTTCCATTCGTCGTACCAGGCCTGTGCCCTGGCGCGCCAGGCGTCGATGTAGTGGCTGTAATCGGGTCCCCAGTCGGGGAACACCTCCCAGCCGAAGATGTCCAGCAGCAGCTGGTGGCCGGCCTGGCTGTAAGCCTCCGTCGACGAGCTGCCCGAAGAGGCCTCCGATTCGATGAAGGCGTTGTAGGTGGACCACTGCTTGGTCGTCGCGGGCCGCGGCAGCATGTTGTGCCACGAGACGTTGGCTTTCAGGTAGAGGTCCGGTCCCACCCGGAGGTCGGGCGAATCGGTCAGGCAGAGCGTCAGTTCGCGCTGCTGCGTGTCGAGTTCGGCCGATTTGGCGACCTCGATGCGGATGGCGCCGTAGGTCTTCCCGGCCGGAACCTCCGCGCCGAGGATTTCGTACTGCCCGGGCTGCGCCGTGGTTCCCTCTTCGAGAACGCGGACGCCGATTTTCCGGTCGGAGCCGGAGGCCCCGCCGATGAGTTTCACCGGGACCTCGATCACCGCCTCGGCGACCCCTTCGGGCTGCTGCTTGAAGGTCATCGAGGCGTAGAACGTGCTGTCGGAATTCGAGTATCCGGGATATTCGGCCGTTTCGTTGGGCGCAGCCCCCGGGAAGCAGACCCTTCCCTGCGACATGTCGTAGCGTGTCGGGTCGTCCTTTTCGCAGCCGGCCGCCGTCGCCGCGGCCAGCAGTATGCAGATCAGTTTTTTCATGCTTCTCAACAATTAATCGTTCGACTTACTGTACGCGTCCCGACTGTATTTCGAAATCGGGGTAGGGCAGCATGTAGACGGCGTCGTCGATGACCTTGCTGCCGCTCATCACGTCGCTCTGGCGGGGCAGTTTCTCGTAGCCCAGCCGCTTGTAGAAATAGAAGACCACGCCTTCGCAGATGAACTCCTTGCGGTACTCCTTTTCGAGCTGGGCCATCAGGCCCGCCTCGTCGAGGTCGGCATCCAGTTCTTCGTAGACCGCGCGGGCCTTGCGCACCTCCTGCAACAGGCTGCGGGCTTCGCCGAGGTCCTTGTCCGGACCGGAGATGCGGCACTCGGCGGCGATGTAGTACATCTCCGGCAGGCGGATCAGCGGCATCAGGTCCTTGTGGCGGTAGTCGGCGCCCGTCGAGGTCTGCTGATAGAGCTTCGAAGGGGTCTTGGTCCCCTCGGGCCAGTAGTTGGTGTTGTGGTAGAGCTGTTTGTAGCGGCAGTCGGAGATGCCGGCGCCCTTGATTTCGAAAAGATCGTCGGCGACCGAGTTCTTGATGCACAGCGTGCGGTACTGGCGGTCCTGTTCCGAATATTCGCGGTTGAGGTTGCTTGCGATCTTCTTGGCCATGTCCGTGACGCCGAGCGCGAAGATATGTTCGCTCGGGAAGCACATCTCGGTCGTGGGGGCCTTGGCGGAGTCGGTGAACGTGCGCAGCGTCAGCCCGCCGGCGATTCCGACCGATGCCGGGTCGTCGATCACTTCGAGGGCGGCCAGCAACGCGGTGTGTTTGTTTTCGTCGCTGCCTTCCCACATGCAGACGCGCGCCAGCAGGGCCTTGACGGCGAAGTAGTTCAGGTGCATGTAGCGGTAATCGTAGAATTTGTCGACGTTGGCTTCGGTATAGATGCTTTCGGGATACCTGGCCCGGATGGGGTCGATCTCCAGCAGGCGGGCGGCCTCCGTGAGGTCGGCGATCATGCGGCGGAGCGTCTCGGCGTAGGTCAGCTGCGGCGCCGCGTCCTTGTCGACGCTCGTCAGGTAGGGGACCGTGTGACGGCTCTCCAGGTCGGTGCGTCCGGCCAGGTCGCTGCACCCGAACAGGCGTATCAGGTCGAAGTGGATGTAGGCCCTCACGGCGAGCAGTTCGCCCTTGATGATGCGGTAGTTGACCGAGTCGAGTTCGTCCTTCCGGCGGTCGATGTGGTCGAGGGCGTCGTTGACGTTGGCGATCACCGAGTAGGATTTCTCCCAGACCTTTTCGATCACTTCGGTGGATTTCGTGGTTTTGTAGTTGTAGCGGTCGAGGTCGTAGTCGTCCGCGGCGGTGTTCTTGCGGGCGTCGTACTGGCGGCCCAGTATTTCGACCATGTGCCACGTCAGGTTTTCGCCGTAGAGGTCGGTTTCGCCCATGGCGAGGTAGCAGCCGATGAGCGTCTGCTGGAAGCCTTCGGCCGAGGAGTAGTGGGCCTCGGCGCGGATTTCCGACGGGGGCGTCACGTCGAGCCAGCTCTCGCACGAGACGGCTGCGAGGGCTGCGGCGGACAGAAGGAGGTATTTGATGCTGTTTTTCATGGCTTCGGTGGTTTGTGTTAGAAGGTTCCGGTCAGCTGGAACGACATGCTCCGTGCGAAGGGATAGGTCGTGCCGCGCTCGATGCGGATCGACGAGAGCGTGGCGATGTTGTTCATGTAAAAGGCCAGCTTGAGCCGCTTGAGGCGGATTTTGCTGATCAGCCGCGGGTTGAACTCGTAATAGAGGCTCAGCGACGAGAACGTCAGCTCGTTGTTGTCCTGCACGAAGCGCGTCGTGGCCCGGGTCTTTTCGTCGTGCTGCTTGCCGTTTTCGTCGGTGTAGGAGCCGAGTTTCTTGAACATGGCGTTCTGGCCCGGAGTCTGCCAGCGGCCGTAGAGCACGCGGCGGTCGACGTTGTAGTGGATGTCGACGTTTTCGACCTTGTTGACCAGCGTGGTGTTGTACCGCTGCCCGCCGCCGAGGAAGGTGCAGGTGGCGCTTAACCCGAAGCCCTTGTATTCGGCCGCGAAGCCGAAGTTGCCGCGGTACTTGGGGTCGCTGATGCCGGCCACGACCTGATCCTGCGCGTCGTACTCGTAGGTCAGCGTGCCGTCCTTCCTGACGTAGATTTCCTGACCCGTCGTGGGGTCGATGCCCAGCGACGGCACGGCCCAGATGGCGTTCATCGGCATTCCGTCCTGATAGATCAGCACGGGCGTCGAGTTGCTCTTGTCCTGCGCCTGGGCCATCATCTTTTCGTTGTAGGCCTTGAGGCTTTCGGAGAGGTTGATGATGATGTTCTTGTTATAGGCGATCGAGCCGAAGAGGTTGAAAAAGCCCTGTTTGCCCTGCCAGAGCGTATAGCTCAATTTGGCCTCGATGCCGCGGTTGCGGACTTTGCCCAGGTTGTCCTTCACGGTGTCGAAACCCGTGGAGGTGGGGATCGCCACGTCGGTGAGCATGTTCTCGGTCACCGAGTTGTAGTAGTCGAAGGCGATCGTTGCGCGGTGGACCGTAATGTCGGCGCCCACGTTGTAGTCCATGCGCTGTTCCCATTTGAGGGCGGGGTTGGGCATCTTCGAGAGGTAGGCGCCCGTCTGTCCGTGGTAGGTGGCCCCGGTGTAGTAGAGATAGGTGGCCAGCACTTCGTTGGTGTCGTAGTTCTGGTTGCCCGTCAGTCCGGCCGAGGCGCGGATCTTGAATTGTTTCAAAACGTCCTGATCGCGCAGGAAGGGTTCGTTGTGGAGGTTCCACGCCACGCCGGCGCTCCATGCCGACGACCAGCGGTTGTCGGCGCCGTAGAGCGACGAGGCGCTTTCGCGGAACGTGAGGTCGACGTTGTAGCGGTCGTCGTAGCTGTACGACGCGGTTCCCAGGAAACTGATTTCGCGCGTGATCGACGAGATGCCGACGGGCTTTTTGTCCTGGGCGTACTGCCGGGCGAAGGTGATGTCGGCCGTCTGGCTGTTGGGGAATCCCTCGGCGTAGTGCTGGTAGGCGCTGTACGTGTTTTCGGCGATCCGGCCGCCGGCGTTGACGTAGAGGTAGTGTCTGCCCCAGTTTTTGGCGTAGTTGGCGTAGATTTCGCCCGAAATGTCGCTGCTCTTGCCGTTGTCGAGCTGGTAGGAGCCTTTGCGCAGCTGCATGCTCGTGCTTTCGTAGGCCGAGGTGGCGAATTTCGAATGCTTGGCCGGATAGAATTCGTCGGCGTCGCTGCGCTTTACGGCGATGCCGAGGCGGGCGGTGAGTTTCAGCGCCTCGGTGGCCTGCCATTCGGCGTAGAAGTTGTTCGTCACGCTGGTGTAGGTCTCGCGGTCGAGCGTTCCGAGCGTGGCGTCGTACATCGGGTTGGCCACTTCGTCGTAGGCCCAGCGGGCGATCTGGCCCGTCTGGGGATCGACGGCGCTCCAGTAGGGATTCATCCGGGCGTAGTCCCCGAAATCGCCCCACGGTGAGTTGTCGCTCCTGGTGTTGCTGACGCTCAATATGTTGCGGAACAGGAAGCTTTTCTTGCGGTACGAAACGTTCACGTCGCCCGAGAGCACCGTGCGCTCCGAACCCTTCATCACGCCCGCCACGTTGTTGTACGAGAAGTCGATCATCGCCCGCAGTTTGCGGCTGTCGCCCAGTTCGACCGAGAGGGTGTGTTTGTGGCCGACGCCCGTGCGCAGGGGTTTTGCGAGCCAGTAGGTGTCCAGTCCGCCGAGCACCTGCGCTTTGAGTGCGTTGTAGCGTTTGGTGAGATCCACCTGCGTCTGGGGATTCGCCGAGGTGTAGACGCCCTCGATGCGCTCGGCCTCGAGCTTCTCCCAGGCGTTGCAGAGGTTGTAGCTCGTCAGGTCGGGCATCGACACCTCGATGCTTCCGGTGTAGGTCACCAGCTCCTGATTGCCGGCCAGGCGTTTGGTCTCGATGACGATGACGCCGTTGGCGGCCTTCGAGCCGTAGAGCGCCTTGGCCGCGGCGTCCTTGAGGATGGTGATGCTCTCGATACGGGTCATGTCCATGTCCATCACCTTCTCGGCCGTGGTTTCGAACCCGTCGAGGATGAACAGCGGCTGGTTGGGGCGGTTCTGGTAGTTGCCCTTGATATTGACGCCCGTGGATTCCGAGGGGAAGGTGGTGATACCGCGCAGCTGCATGTCCGGCAGCGTGTTGGGGTCGGAGCCCATCAGCGTGTTGTCCATGATGTAGAGCGATGGCTCGATGTTTTTCAGGCTCTCGAAGACGTTGCGGTTACTCACGCGGGCCAGCTGGCCCGACGTGATGGTCGTGGCCGAACCCGTGTAGCTCTCCTTCTTGCGGGTGAAGATGCCGGTCACCACGACGTTTTCGATCTCCTGTTCGTCCTGCACCAGCCTGACTAGTCTGGTCTGTGCCGAGGAAAGCGTTTGCGAGACGTAGCCGATGTAGGAGAAGATCAGGTTGTCGCGGCCCTCGGGCATGCGGATCGAGAATCCGCCGTCGGACCCCGACACGACTCCCGTGGCGGTCCCCTGGATCAGGATGTTCACACCCACGAGCGGCGCGCCGGCCGTGTCCGTCACACGTCCGCTGACGACCTTGTCCGGGGCTTTCTGCGGGGCGGAGGCGTTCCCCCCCCCGCTTCGAACACGGATCACGATCGTGTCGTCGTCGATCGAGTATTCGAGCCGCGTGCCGCGCAGCGCTTCGTCGAGCACTTCGCGCACCGGGGCGTCGGCCTTGCTGAAGGAGATGCCGCCGATTCCCCGCACGGCGTCGCTATTATAGAGGATGTAATATCCCGTCTGCTGTTTGATCCGTTGGAGAACTTCGGCCAGCGACGCGTTGCGGAACGATACGGAGATGCGTTCCCTGCGCTGCTGGTAGGCTTCGCTCGCCGTCGCCTGCCGCGGCGCGCCCCAGACGGAAATCGCCAGCAGCCACATGCACACGGCAAGCCATGGCCTTCGGTGCGATACTGATAGGTAAAGTTTCCTCATAATAGCTGTGTTTTAAGTGACACGAATGCCGCCCCGTCGGGCGGCTTCCCAACTAACCGGCATCAATCGTCGTCACGGTCGATGCAGAGCACGATCTTCCCCTCCTCGACATCGGCGCGTATCTGATCGGTGCGCGCCAGCAGACGGGCCATTTCGGCAAAGGTTTCGTAGCGTTTCACGACGCCCGTGTAGCGCACCTTGTCGGCGTCGACGCCCCGCGGGACGATCTCCACGCCGTACCAGCGCGAGAGTTTGCGGCATATCGAGGCGATCGTCTCGTCGTTGAAGGTGAACAGTCCCCGGGTCCAGGCGGCGTAATCTTCGGCGGCGACCTGCCGCACGTCGAAGATAGCCCCTTCGCGCCCCACGCGGGCCTGCTGGCCCGGCTGGAGCATTGCGCGGCGGTGTCCGCTCCGCACCTCGACGCTGCCCCTCACGAGCGTGGTCTCGATCGCGCCCTCGTCGGCGTAGGACGAGATGTTGAACGCCGTGCCGTAGACGCTTACGGAAACCGTGTCGGCGTGGACCACGAACCGCCGCGAGGCGTCGTGCGCCACGTCGAAGTAGGCTTCGCCCGTCACGGTCACCTCGCGCGGCCCGTCGCCGAAGCGGACCGGGAAGACGAGGCTCGACTCGGAGTTGAGCCATACCTGCGTGCCGTCCGAGAGGCGGAGCGAGAACTCCTTGCCGCGCGGTACGGTGACGGTGTTCGTCATCGGAATCTCCTGCTCGGCCTCCACCTTGTGGTAGGCCAGCTCCTCGCCGGCGATCTCGAGGCGCGTGCCGTCCTGTTCGACGAGCATCCGCCGCCCGCCCGCTTCGAGCGCGACGTTCTCGCCCGACGAAAGGGTCAGCACGGCGCCCCGCACCCCGGGCGTCAGCTGCTCGATGTAAGCCTGCCGTGCGAGCCGTTCGGCCCGGCGGCCGAGCGTCCACCAGCCGCCGCCGGCCAGCAGCG